>Garnier_p2__coassemble_9910_pt1 | contig 2628 bp, 3 predicted proteins | sample Garnier_p2__metabat2_low_PE_029 | metagenome-assembled genome bin Garnier_p2 | reverse complement strand
TGGGATTACCTATAGAGGGATTGAATGTGATTGCAAGTGTAGAAAATCCGGAAACGATTAAGCGGTCGGTCAGCAGCGGGATGGGAATTTCTGTATTATCCGCACTATCTGCGCGGGATGCGGTGAGCAATGGTTCTGTTCTGGGATTTTCTCTTGGGGAAATGCAGGGAAAACGGCAGATTTATGTTGTATATAACAAAAATTTTCGTTTGAGTCCTGGAGCAGAGCGTGTTTTGAAGACAATCAAAAAAATGTATCCACAGATGAAACTGTAAGAAAATTGTGAAAAAATAAGAATACTAGCAAAAATATAAGAAAGTCTGCTTATAGATATTTTCTATAAGCAGACTTTCTTATTATGTCTTTCGATTAGACTCTGTTGTAGAAGACAGGTATACTTATATATAGAAAATAACGGAACAGAAACGAGATGACAAACATGATTTATATGGATAATGCTGCGACTACACTGCAGAAACCAGAATGTGTTGCAAAAGCGGTAGTGAATGCTATGAATTCTTTTGGAAATGCAGGACGGGGACTGAATGATGCATCTATGGGAGCTTCCAGAGTGGTTTATGATACGAGAGAAAAGCTCTGTTGTTTATTTCATGGGGAAAATCCAAAGCAGTTTGCATTTACATCGAATGCAACAGAAAGTCTGAATACTGCGATTCAAGGATTGATTGGTCCGGGAGACCATGTTATTACAACCATGTTGGAGCATAATTCGGTGCTACGTCCATTGTATGAGCGGGAGGCTGCCGGAGTGGAATTGACAATTCTAAGATGTGATACATATGGAAATATTTCTTATGAAGAAATAGAGGCGGCGATTCGGGAAAATACAAAAGCAATTGTCTGTACGCATGGCTCCAACTTGACGGGGAATTTAACGGATATCGGGCGGATTGGTGCGATTGCAAAGAAACATGGGATTTTGCTGATTGCAGATGCTTCACAGACGGCAGGGCTGATTCCAATTGATGTACAGGAGATGCAGATAGATGTCCTTTGCTTTACCGGACATAAAGGGTTATACGGTCCACAAGGGACAGGTGGGATTTATGTTCGACCGGGCGTGGAGATAAAACCGCTGAAACGTGGCGGCAGCGGAATAGAAACTTACAATAAAAATCATCCTGCTCAGATGCCGACAGCGTTGGAGGCGGGAACGCTGAACAGTCATGGGATTGCAGGACTGAATGCGGCGCTTACTTATATAGAAGAAACAGGAGTGGAACATATCTGCCAGCTAGCATTGGAGCGGATGTGGCAGTTTTACGAAGGGGTGTGTGATATACCGGGAGTGACGGTGTACGGAGATTTTTCTGAAAAAGAGCGCGTGCCGATTGTTTCTCTGAATATCGAAGATTTTGATTCTGCAGAGGTCAGCGATGAATTGCTGACAGAGTATGGAATTGCGACCAGAGCCGGAGGTCACTGTGCACCGTTGATGCACGAGGTATTAGGAAATGTAGAGCAAGGGGCAGTACGCTTTAGCTTTTCACATTTTAATACACAGGAAGAAGTGGAAAAGGCAATTTCTGCGATTCGTGAATTGGCTGTTTAAACTTTCTTAGGAGATGAGGGGAAAGTTAAACATAAAAAAGAAAAGGAAAGGGAGATAAAAAACATGAATTTATCAGACTCAAAGAAAAAACTTGCACTTGCAGGTGTGCTGTGCGGGTTGGTAGCAGCTGCGCTTGCTTATTTTGGAAATCCTGCAAATATGGCGTTCTGTATCGCTTTTTTTATTCGTGATACGGCAGGGGCATTGAAAAATGCGACAGAACCTGTTAAAATTCTTGTGACAGAACCACATCAGAAAATGAACGTGGAAAAACTTGCAAAGGATCGCGGTAAAAAAGCAACGGCAACAGAAACGGCTGAAGGCTTTGAGATTGTAATTGAGTAATGAGAAAAAAAGAATTAAAATTAGTTATTGCATTCCATACAACGGCAGATGCAATGGCAATGGAAAAAATATGTAAAGAAACCGGGACACCTGGAAGATTAATTCCGGTTCCCCGAGTGATTTCGGCAGGGTGTGGTCTGGCATGGTGCACCGAACTGGAAAATCGTGAACAGATTACAGCAATATTGTTAGAGGCGGGAATTGAGGAAGAAGACCTTCATGAATGTATGGTATAAGGGGTGCTTTGAAATATGGGGGTAGAAAGGTAACTGGTGTGCCTCCCGGTCTTCAAAACCGGTGTGGGGCGGATGCGTCCCGGATGGGTTCGATTCCCATATGCCCTCGCCAAAAAAAGAGGATAAGAGATAAGAAGAAATATATTTAATAGAAAGTATACGGAGTGAAAATTTCGGATTTTGGAACGACCAAAGGTGATACAATAAAAAATAACAAAAAAGGAACAGTGACTGCATGGAATCTGGAGGTGAAAAAGTTTTCAAGTTCAAAAACCCTTATTTTCGATTGTATTAAAAAAAATACAATTTTTCCGAAAAACCACTTGAAATATTAGAAATGATTCGTTATACTAAGAGAGCTGTGGCATGATAGCTGTGAAGCGTGAGGTTGCTGCCGAGGCGTAAGGCGCACAATGGCAGGTTTTCCGTGGAGCGAATGTCAAGTTAGGAAACTGGCGACAAGTCACTGTACGA
>Garnier_p2__coassemble_6764_pt1 | contig 3801 bp, 3 predicted proteins | sample Garnier_p2__metabat2_low_PE_029 | metagenome-assembled genome bin Garnier_p2 | reverse complement strand
GCGCCAGATTGTGGTTCTGGATATCGTGGGTTCGAGTCCCACTACCCACCCTTTTCTTTTATCTGTTGTATAGTAAGCAACAGAGATAAAGAAGACGCACCAGCAAATCGCGGTGTCGAGAAAGTCTTTAATGGGCTATCGCCAAGCGGTAAGGCACAGGACTTTGACTCCTGCATTCGTTGGTTCGAATCCAACTAGCCCAGTTTGCCTGGACAGGTCGGGTAATAATTTAATACGGGCGTGTAGCTCAGTTGGTAGAGCACTTGACTTTTAATCAAGTTGTCCGGGGTTCGAATCCCCGCACGCTCATGATGGAAGAATGGCGGAAATTCGAATGTAACAAGGGTTTCCGCTATACTTTATATCATATGTTTTCCTGCAATACTATATTACAGAAAACAAAATATGCGGATGTGGCGGAATTGGCAGACGCGCTAGACTTAGGATCTAGTGTCTTCGACGTGCAGGTTCAAGTCCTGTCATCCGCAGTTGTAAGGTCGTAATTCTTGAGAAATCAAGGGGAACGACCTTTTTTCTTTTTTGGAATTGGAACGACTTATAGTAAAAGCAGCGGATGGAGGAGAAGTACACTCGACAGAAAGCTACCTGTAATGCTATAATAAGTACAAATTTGTAAAGTCATCAGGAGGAAAGCGCAATGCAGGATTTTAAGGTTATTGAATTAAAAAGAAGTATTTTTGAAGATAATGATAAAGATGCAGATTTGTTGAGAGAGGATTTGAAGAAATCGAAAACATTTCTTTTGAATCTGATGTCTTCTCCGGGTTCCGGAAAGACAACCACATTGACCGCAATTGCCAATGCGCTGAAAGGCGAGATTCGCATGGGCGTTATGGAGGCGGATATTGATTCAAAAGTCGACGCAGAGACGATGGAAAAAGTAGGTGTGCGTTCCATTCAGCTCCACACAGGCGGGATGTGTCATCTGGATGCAGATATGACCCGTCAGGGACTGAAGGAATTTGGAACAGACGATTTGGATTTTGTGGTATTGGAAAATGTGGGAAATCTGGTGTGCCCGGCAGAATTTGATACGGGAGCAGTAAAAAATGCAGTGATTTTAAGTGTACCGGAAGGGCATGATAAACCGCTGAAATATCCACTGATGTTTGAGGTGTGCGATATTTTGATTATCAATAAGATCGATGTACTTCCGTATTTTGATTTTGATGTGGAGAAGGTAACAGAATATGCAAAGATGCGGAATCCAAAGATTCAGATTTTTGAAATCTCTGCAAAGACAGGTGAAGGTGTTCTAGAATTGTGTGATTGGATTCGTGATAATGTTCGGGAATGGAATGCATAACGCGCAAAAGCTGTGTGCGGTTCATTTAAATAAATTGTATTTGTGCAATTTTTACAAAAAAGAATAATTGCTTGCTTAAATATTGGTAGATTATTATAATGAGGTAATAAGATACCAGTATTTTTATTTTTCATATTGTGAAAATACTGCCTATAATCGAAGGAGAGATTTATATGGGAACTATGAACCCAAAGTATGAGGCATTATTTACCCCATGGAAAATCGGAAATGTTGAGATTAAGAATCGTATCGTTCTTTGTCCTATGGGCGGTACTTCATGCATTGGCAAAGCCGATTATTGACGTACAGTATCAGTCTGCAAGTCCCAGCGTACTTCCTTCCAGATGGTCAGATAAAGTAACTTGTCGTGAGATGACATTAAAAGAAATTCATGAAATCATCGATGCATTTGCTAAAACGGCGGCCCTTTGTAAGGCGGCTGGCGTAGACGGCGTGGAAGTGCATGCAGTACACGAAGGATATTTGCTGGATCAGTTTACTTTGAAATATACGAATAAGAGAAAGGATCAGTTTGGCGGTTCTTTTGAAAATCGATATCGGTTTGCAACTGCTATCGTGAAGAAGATTAAGTCTGCCTGCGGAAGTGATTATCCGGTTTCACTGAGATATTCTGTATTGTCTAAGACAAAAGATTTCTGCGTGGGCGCAATGCCGGGAGAAGACTATGTAGAGATTGGTCGCGATATGGAAGAAAGTGAAAGAGCGGCTAAGTATTTGCAGGATGCAGGCTATGATATGCTCAATGCAGATAACGGCACGTACGATGCATGGTACTGGGCGCATCCACCGCAGTATATGCCGCAGAACTGTAATCTGGAGGATGTGGCGCATATTAAGAAATTCGTAGATATTCCGGTCGTATGCGCGGGACGTATGGAGCCAGATGTGGGAGCACAGGCTGTTGCGGAAGGCAGAATTGATGGTGTGGGTATCGCTCGCCAGTTCCTTGCAGATGGAGAGTGGATCACCAAGTTGATAGAAGACCGATTGGAAGATATCCGTCCATGTATCTGCTGTCATAATGGCTGTTTCGCTATGACACATTACAAAGGAATTGCCAATGGACAGCTAATGGATGATGTACGGCATATGGCACGTTGTGCATTGAATCCGGAAACGATGCAGACCAAGAAATACAAAATCGTTCTGGCAAAGAAAAAGAAAAAGGTTGTCATTGTCGGCGGCGGTATTTTTATTTCGGCAGCAGCACCGTCCTTTAAGGAAAAAGACCGCGACCTGATTGCATGGTATCAGAGAGAAATTTTAAAATACCCAATTGAGGTGAAATTAAATACAGAAGTAAAGAATGTAGAAACATTGCAGGCGGATGAAGTGATTGTTGCAACAGGAGCAGTTGCACGTATAATCCCGGTAAAAGGCGTGGAACACGCAATGGATGCAGTGGAATATCTGCTGGGCGAGAAAGAAGTAGGAGAGAATGTCACCATCATCGGTGGCGGTCTGACCGGGTGTGAAATTGCTTATGATCTCTATCTGCAAGGAAAGAAACCAACAATTGTAGAAATGAAAAATGATTTGATTGCAGTAAAGGGCATCTGTCTTGCAAATGCAAGTTATATGAGAGATTTCTTTGCGACAAACAAAGTGCCGGTACATTTGGAAACAACTTTAAGTGAAGTACTGGAAGACGGTGTTATTGCGGTTGATAAATATGGAAAGAGCTTTAAAATAGATGCAGACAGCGTTATTATGTCTGTTGGATATAAGCCTGCACCGCTGGCAGAGAAGAGTAAGCATGTCCATCTAATTGGAGATGCGCTGGCAGTTGGAAATCTGCGTACAGTTATCTGGAATGCATGGGATGTGGCAATGAAGTTATAGGGCAATAAATTTATCATAAAAGGAAGTATAGAAGCTCGTCTGAAAAAATACGGAAATAAGAAGGTTCTTATACCAACAGTATTTACCGCGGCACCTGGAGTGTTGAAAGAATTTGCGCAAACACCATATGCGGAACGATTGCGTGCAACAGGTGTTATTACCTCCTATATATGTCCGTTGATGTATATGAATAATCCACTTTGTGCTAAAATACCAGTAGTGACACCGGGAACTGTAAAAGCAGAAGCAGTTGTAACTCATACAGGATTTCATACACTTGCTTCTTTGCAGAAAGCACTTCAGTTTGGAGACAAAACGGCTAAGTGTAATGATCAAAATAATCCAGAATTGTTTGCAAATCCGATAGATTCACTGGCGGCAGCAGGAGCTATTTTAGCGGAAGTTTGGTTGGATGATGTGAAAATGCCAGTAGTGGATAGCTTAGGAGAAGAATTTCTGGAATATGTAAAAGGATGAATATCGAAATAATATTACATGTAATATTTTCTCTCTGGATGATGATGTAAACAATATGATTACAGCATATGGTGGTCAGGTGATGTAGGACGGATTTTGCGGACATTCAAAATAAAAAAGAATGTGGAGGTAAC
>Garnier_p2__coassemble_4856_pt1 | contig 5284 bp, 1 predicted proteins | sample Garnier_p2__metabat2_low_PE_029 | metagenome-assembled genome bin Garnier_p2 | reverse complement strand
TTACTATACACTATATTTTATAATTATGCAATAGAAAAAGTAAAAAAATTAAAAATATACATTAAAACACAGATTTTATGCATAAAATGAGAGAAAATATTCATTCTGAAGAAGAGGGGGAAGAGATGGATATCGACTTATATTCGTATTTGTGTTATGATAAAGGCTATTGATAAAAATGATATAATTAGATTGTAGAAAGGGGTATTTTGAATGTCAGAAAACCCATTAAAATATATAAATATCGGTCTTGTCGCCCATGTGGATGCAGGGAAAACGACGCTTTCGGAAGCGCTCTTATATTCCAGTGGAAGTATTCGCAAGATGGGGCGAGTAGATAATCAAGATGCTTTTTTAGATACTTATGCGCTGGAGCGAGAACGAGGAATTACGATTTTCTCGAAACAGGCTGTTATGCGGCTTAATGATGAGCGTGTGGTTACATTGCTGGACACACCGGGGCATGTGGATTTTTCGGCTGAAATGGAGCGTACATTACAGGTATTGGACTATGCAATTTTGGTCATTAGTGGAGCGGATGGCGTACAGGGGCATACAGAAACATTGTGGCGCCTTTTGTCAAAATATCAAGTGCCCACCTTTTTGTTTATTAATAAAATGGATCAGGAGGGAACAGATGAGGCTGCTCTGATGCAGGAATTGAAGAAACGGCTGAGTGATGGCTGTGTGAATTTTAGTGCGGGTGGAGCAGATGCGGCATCCCGCCGGAAAAACGATGCTTTTTTAGAAAGCATTGCTATGTGCGATGAAACCTTATTGGAAATGTATTTAGAGAACGGAAGTTTGAATTTATCAGATATTTCCGAAAGCATTTGCAATAGAACGGTATTTCCTTGCTTTTTCGGCTCTGCTCTAAAATTAAGAGGGGTGGATGTTCTGATTCAAGGAATTTTGGATTATATGAAATCTCCGGAATATCCAAAAGAGTTTGGTGCGAAGGTCTATAAGATAGCAAGAGATGAGCAAGGGAATCGTTTGACTTATTTGAAGATTACAGGAGGAAGTTTGTCTGTAAAAGAGATACTCTCCGGACAAAAGAAAAGCAGTGAATGTACAGAAGGGGAGGATGCGAATTGGCAGGAGAAAGTCAATCAGATTCGGATTTATTCCGGGATGAGGTACGAAACGATTACAAAAGCGTATGCCGGGATGGTATGCGCGGTGACCGGACTTTCTGAGACATATCCGGGGGAAGGAATCGGAATAGAAAAAGAATCCGATATGCCGGTATTAGAACCCGTGTTGAATTACCAAGTATTGCTGCCCACGGATTGTGACGTACATCAGATGCTGCAAAAATTAAGACAATTGGAAGAGGAAGAACCAATGTTGCATATTGCCTGGAATGAGACTCTGGGAGAAATCCATGCACAGTTAATGGGAGCAGTGCAGATCGAAGTTTTGCAGAGATTGATTGCGGAACGGTTCGGGGCGCATGTGAATTTTGGCGCTGGAAATATTGTATATAAGGAAACCATTGCCGATATTGTTGAAGGAGTGGGGCATTTTGAGCCACTGCGGCATTATGCTGAGGTACATTTGTTGATGGAACCGGGAGAAAGAGGCAGTGGATTGCAGTTCTTTTCGGATTGTAATGAAGATGTGCTGGATAGGAATTGGCAGCGGTTAATCTTGACACATTTAGAAGAAAAAGAGCATCTGGGAGTATTGGTGGGAGCGCCAATTACAGATATGCATATCACATTGGCATCTGGAAGAGCTCATCAGAAACATACAGAGGGTGGAGATTTTCGGCAGGCAACATATAGGGCTGTCCGTCAGGGACTAAAACAGGCAGAGAGCATATTATTGGAGCCTTATTATGATTATCGGTTGGAAATCCCTGCGGATTTGATTGGACGTGCAATGTCGGATATGCAGAGAATGCATGGAACGTTTGGTACTCCGGAACAGGATGGAGAAATGGCTGTATTGACGGGAAGTGTTCCGGTTATAACCATGCAGGACTATCAAACGAAGATGATTTCCTATACAAAGGGGCGAGGTCGTTTACTCTGTGAGTTAAAAGGGTATTTCCTTTGTCATAATACAGAAGAGGTAGTGACGGCAGCCGGATATGATTCTGAACGGGATCTGGAAAATCCGACAGGTTCGGTTTTCTGCGCGCATGGCGCCGGTTTTGTTGTGAAATGGGATGAAGTACCGGAGTATATGCATTTGGAGAGTGTTATAGAGAAAGAGATAGAAGAAAAAATAGAAGAAGTGCATTACACTTCAGCTGCGGTACGGCGTGCCAGTGTATTGTCGGCATTAACGCCGGAGGAAGAAGCTGAATTGGAGCGGATGGCGGAAGAATCACGAAGAAAACGAGAGCAGGCACGAAAAAAGTATTCTTATCGAAAAGAGTTTAGTAGTGAAGTTTGCGGTAGAGTTTCTGGAAAACCAAAAGAGAGGTTAAAGGAATATCTTCTGGTGGATGGTTATAATATTATTTTTGCATGGGATGAATTGCGGGAATTGGCAGAAGTAAATATGGATGGAGCGCGCGGAAAATTAATGGATATTCTGTGCAACTATCAAGGGGTTAGAAAATGTTCTTTGATTCTGGTCTTTGATGCATATAAATTAAAAGGATTTCCGGGAGAAGTACAGCAATATCATAATATTCATGTGGTATATACGAAGGAGGCAGAGACTGCAGATCAATATATCGAAAAGGTAGCTCATGAGATTGGGCGAAAATATGATGTGACAGTTGCAACTTCGGATGGAACCGAGCAGGTTATTATTCGTGGTCAGGGGTGCCGTCTATTGTCTGCAAATGAATTGAAGGAAGAAGTAGAATTAGCACAAAAAGGACTGAGAGAAGAGCATATGGGAAAAGCAGAGAGTACAAAAAACTATCTTTTCCAATATCTCGATAGAGATACAGCAGAGCAAATGGAAGAAGTGCGGCTTGGCAAGAAAGAATATAAACAGAAAAAGTAAATGAAATATATTTTTTGGTTAGAAAATTTAAAGAGGAACGGTGTGAAATATAGAGAATCACACCGTTCCCCTTTTTTAATTATGAATTAACGCGTTATCTGCGTTTTTTCTTTCTTGAAAAAGCTAGTGTAGTAACAGCTCCAAGAGATAATACAATTAATGAACCCCATAATACGAAATGTGTATTGTCACCTGTTTTTGGTGGAGTACCTGGTTTGTTCGGTTTGCTATCTGGAGCAACAGGTTTTCCTGTCGTCTTAAAGGACGCCTTTACGGTGACATCGTTAGCTGGCATTTCAAAAGTATAAGTTCCATCTTTCTGTTTTTGTAACTTAACATTTTTATTTTCTTTTGTTGCTGCAATTATCTTATCAAGTTTATATCCTTTGTCAGGTGTAACGGTGAGAACAACTTTGCTGCCGGCAACATAAGAGGTTTGAGGAACAGTAACTTTACCGTTTTTACTATCTGTAATATTTACTTGGTATGTTTTTTCTGTTCCGCCTTCAGGTCTGAATGTAACATTGACATTGATGTCGCCTGCAGGCATTGTGAATGAGTAAATTCCGTTTCCTTCGTCTGTAACTGCAACTGCCTGACCATCTGTAGTATTGATAACAACATTAGCTACGGCATAACCTTTATCAGGTTTTACAGCTAGTTTAACAAGGTTATTTGCAACTGCCTCTTTTGCAATTTCAACGGTTCCGTTTTTAGGTGCTGGAACGTTGATTTTATAAGTTACTTCTATAGGTGTATCTTCTTTGAAGTTAGCTGTAATTGTAACATCGTCGGATGGCATCATAAAAGTATAAGAACCATCTTCCTGTTTAGTTGTTTCTATTGCAGATTCGGAAGCGTCTGTAACAGTAACAGAGTCAACAACATAGTTATCACTTGGTGTTACGGTGAAAGCAACAGTGCTACCTTCGTTTGCTGTTGTTGGAGCTGATACAGTACCGTTCTGTGTTTCTGCAACAGTAATATTATAAGTTTCAGCTTTGCTGATTGTGTAAGATTCTCCTGCGGTTGTAGCAAAAGAAAGTTTATTTACATCATCAGCAGGGACTGTTGTTGCTACAAGATTTCCGGCAGAATCCTTTACTACATATTCAGAAAGATTTGGATATTCTCCGGTAAATTCGCCGCCATTGCGAGAAGTAATCTTGAAAGATTCTGCAACACCATCTGTCCATTTCATATCAACTACAAAGTTTCCACGTGCTACGATTCCGTTTGCATATCCTGTATTCCACTGTTCAGGTAAAGTAGGAAGGAACTGAACGTATCCTAACTGGCTCTGCAACAGCATTTCGTTTACACCAGCGGTGTAACCAAAGTTTCCATCAATCTGGAAGATAGGAGTTTGTTTATAATTTGCGCCACCGCCATGTGATGAGAACATGTTAGTTAAGAAACCAGAGTTTCCACCACCTACAGCAGATTGTACAATCTGGAATGCTTCCTCGGAATGTCCGGTACGTGCCCAGAGGTTTAATTTGTGAGCTTTAGACCAGCCTGTTGCATCTAAACCACGTTCGTTGAGTGAAACGATAGCAGCGTCCATGTATTCGGCGTTGTCTTTGTTAATTAAATTTCCAGGATACAGTGCCATTAAATGTGAAAGATGTCTGTGAGGCGGTTGCTGGCCACCAGTCTGTGCACCAAGACTTTCTCTCCACTGTGGAATGTCGATTTCAGGTAAATCTCCAGCCTGAGCTTTTCCAATACTAGTTTCTTCAAACCATTCTTTTACTTGACCGCCTTCTTCACTTACAAGGACTGGGTCTAATTTAGATTGTTTGTCTTCCCATACAGCAATTAAATCATCATCTTCACCAAGTATTTTAGCAGCTTGAATGGTATTTTCGAAATGCTGCCAGATGAACTGTTGATCATAAGAAGCTCCGCTGACGATAGGTCCATTTTCTGGAGAATAGGATGGAGAAGAAACATAGCGCTGCTGATATTCACTCCAATACAATGCTTCGTTCCAGAAGTTTGCGACTTCTTTCATGGAAGGGTAAAGCTCATTTCTTAAATAATCTTGATCTCCTGTATAGAGATAATATTCATAACAGTTAAGCAGTGCCCATGCAGAACCGATAGGATTCCATCCTGCTGCATTATTTTTTTGTCCCATTGTTGCAAACATATATGGGGTACTGAAACAACCAACTAACCAGCCATTTTCTTCCCCTTCGTTACTCTTGATACCGAAAGCAGCTGCAGCTGCACCACGTCCTGCTTCACGCAGAACAGCAAGATAATCGTTGTAAGGAATATGACATTCACCTAAGTTACTTGCCATTGT
>Garnier_p2__coassemble_3888_pt1 | contig 6748 bp, 5 predicted proteins | sample Garnier_p2__metabat2_low_PE_029 | metagenome-assembled genome bin Garnier_p2 | reverse complement strand
TTTGTTATAAACAAAAAAAAAGGACATTTGTCCTTTCATTTGTACCGTAATTGGATAATAATAAAGAAAAGAGGTCATTACACCAATGGAAGTATTTAATGAATTACCATTGAAAAAGAGAGAATATATGAATCTTTTATTCCAGAATTGTACAGAAGAACTTTTATATTATATGACATTAGTAGAAGTGGAAGCAGACACAACATTAATTAAAGCTGGAGATAAATGTAATAATATTTACATTATTTTATCTGGAAAAGTGACAGGAATAGACTGGCCAATCAATGAAAGAGCATATTCATTTAAAGATTTCGGGGCAGGTGATTTTTTCGGAGAAATTGAATGTTTTGCAGATTTGACAAATTATCGAATCAGTGTAGTAACAGTAACAAATTGCAAAGTTTTAGTGATTCCTGCACCTATTTACATGGAATGGATTCATAATGATATTGAGGCGTTATATTCGAGGACAAAAGTAAATATGCGACGTCTTATTACTCAGACGACAGATGCAAGGAGATATTTATTTTTGGAAGCGAAAGAAAGATTAGTTTTATATTTAGTACGAAAATATGAACAAAAGGTTTCAAACGATAAATCTGTAGAATTGAATTTAAGTCAAACGAGAAATCAATTGGCAGAGGAAATAGGATTTTCGATTAAAACATTAAATAGAAATATAAAGATTCTAGAAGAAATTGGATTTATAAAAGTGTATAAGGGAAAAATTTCTATTACAGAAGATTCTTATTATAAAATGAAAGATTATATGGAGCAGCATATATATGGAGAAATATAATATGTAAAGGAGGAAGAAAAATGTATGTAGGAAAAAAGGTAACACGTGTTGATGCTCATGATAAGGTAATTGGCCGTACCAAATATACTGATGATTTATGTGATAAAAGTGCGTATATTGCACGAATTTTACATTCAACAATCGCACATGGAAAAGTATTGTCAATAGATATATCAGAAGCAGAAAAAATTCCAGGAGTTATTAAAGTTTTGACTTGTTTTGATTTAGGCGAAAAGCACTATTTTCCTACTGCTGGTCATCCGTGGTCTACAGATCCGAATCATCAAGATGTAGCTGATAGATTATTGTTGACAGATGAAGTTCGATTTTATGGAGATGATATTGCAGCTGTTGTAGCAGAAGATGAAGTTTCAGCAGCGCAGGCGTTGCGTGCAATTAAAGTTCAGTATGAAGAATATCCATTTGTATTGGATGTACAAGAGGCGATGAAGGATGGCGCTCCTCAACTCCATAAGAATTTTCCTAATAATATTTTAAAGCACACAACAATTAATAAAGGAAACTATGAGGAAGCGATTAAGGAACCGGGATTGATTAAAATCGAGGGATGGTATGAAACACCACCAGTTCAACATTGTCATATTGAGAATTTTATCTGTACAGCGGAAATGGAAGGCGACAGGATCACTATTGTTGCATCCACACAGATTCCTCATATCGTTCGAAGAGTTGTTGGGCAGGCCTTGGGAGTTGATTGGGGAAAAATCCGTGTCATTAAACCGTATATAGGTGGTGGCTTTGGAAACAAACAAGATGTTTTATATGAACCATTATGTGCATGGCTCTGCACAAAGGTGGGAGGTCATCTTGTTAAGTTAGATGTACCGAGAGAAGAAACGTTTGTATGTAATAGAACTAGACATTCTATTCGCAGTCATATTATTTCGTGGGTTCGTCAGGACGGAACATTTGCTGCACGAAAATTAGAAGCATTTTCAGATCAAGGTGCATATGCGTCTCATGGACATAGTATTGTAGCAAAGGGCGCAGGGGCGTTTCCACAATTGTACCCGTGTGATAATGTAGAAGTCGATGCATATACTGTTTTTACAAATAAACCAGTTGCAGGAGCGATGAGAGGATATGGTATACCACAGGCAATGTGGGCTGTTGAATGTCACACAGAGGATATTGTGGCAAGATTAGGAATGGATCCAATTGCATTTAGACGACAGAATCTGATGCAAAAAGGTTATGTGGATCCATTTTCTAAAAATGAATTATATTCGGATACATTTAATCAATGTCTGGATAAGGCAATGGCAGAAATTGATTATGAAAGAAAATATAAAGAATATCAAAATCAGACTGGAGATATCCGGAGAGGAATCGGAGTTGCAATGTTCTGGTATAATACCGCAGTATGGCCAATTTCGTTGGAGACCTCTTCCTGTCGAATGGTTTTGAATCAGGATGGTTCCCTTCAGGTGCAGTTAGGAGAGACAGAGATTGGACAGGGCGCAGATACCGCGTTTGCACAGATGACTGCGGATGTTGTAGGGGTGCCTTTGGAAAATGTACATATGATGTCTTGTCAGGATACAGATGTTACTCCATTTGGTACAGGCGCTTATGCATCAAGACAGACGTACACAGCAGGATTTTCAATCCGTCAGACAGGGCAACTTTTGAAAGATCGTATTTTAGAGTATGCACATGATCTGACAAGAATGCCGGCTTATAATCTGGATATTATTAATGGAGAAATTGTCCGGGTGACGGATGGTAGGGTGTTGATGTCTCTGAAAGAATTGGCAACAGAGGCACTGTATAGTCTGACAAACAGTAAACATCTGACAGCCGAGAGTACTGCTCAGATTAAATCCAATGCATATTCTTTCGGATGCACAATAGCTGAGGTAGAGGTCGATATACCGATGTGTCAGGTGAAACTTTTGAAGATTGTTAATGCACATGATGCAGGAAAATTAATTAATCCGGCATTGGCCGCAGCTCAGGTGCATGGCGGAATGAGTATGGGAATCGGGTTTGGTTTAACTGAGAAAATGATGTTTGATAAAAAGACAGGACGTACCTTGAATAATAACTTGCTTGACTATAAGTTATCTACTACGATGGATCATCCAAGGCTAAATGCTGTGTTTGTAGAAAATGAGGAACCGACAAGTGCGTATGGTACAAAGGCATTGGGAGAACCACCGGCATGTTCAGTGGCTCCGGCTATTCGAAATGCAGTATATCAGGCTACTGGAGTTGGAGTCAATGAAGCACCTGTCAACCCGCACAATCTGTTCCGCAGATTTGTGGAAGAAGGCATGTTTGAAGATGAGAAGTAGAGCAAAGGAGGGTTACGATTATGTATGATATAAAAGCACTTTATGAAGCAGAAAATGTACAGCACGCCATTTCACTTCTTATGGAACATCCGGAAGCACAGATTATCGCAGGGGGAAGTGATGTACTTGTGCAGATAAGGGAAGGAAAACGGGCAGGGAAAGAACTGGTCAGTATTTATATGATTGATGATATGCGCGGAATCAGCTACGAAGAAGATGGCGCAATCCGCATTGGTTCTCTTACTAGTTTTTCTCATATAACAAAGGATCCGATTATCCAGAAACACATCAATGTACTGGGAGAGGCTGTGGATCAGGTAGGAGGACCGCAGATACGCAATATCGGAACAATTGGAGGAAATACATGTAATGGTGTGACTTCCGCAGACTCTGCATCTACTTTACATGCATGGGATGCAGTAATAGAAATTACAGGACCGGAAGGTGTCCGCAGAGTTCCGATTCATGATTTTTACATAAAAGCTGGAGTTGTTGATTTGAAACCGGCAGAGATACAGACCGCAATTATTATTCCAAAAGAATCTTATGAAGGTTATTATGGACATTATATCAAGTATGCAATGAGAAATGCAATGGATATTGCAACAACAGGATGTTCTGTAAATGTGAAATTGTCTGAGGATAAGAAGACGATCGAAGAGGTTCGAATTGCATATGGTGTTGCAGGACCGGTTCCGATGCGTGCGCTGTCCGCAGAGACAAAGGCAAAAGGAAAACCGGTAAGTAAGGAAACAGTAAAAGAATTTGCACAGGCTGTATTAGAAGATATCAATCCACGAGACAGCTGGAGAGCATCCAAAGCGTTCCGCCAACATATCGCGGTTGTATTAGCGGAACGTGCACTACGGGAATCCATTCGTCTGGCAGGAGGTGAAATTGATGAGTAATCAGTATAAATTAGTAAGTTGTACCATCAATGGAAAAAAAGTAGAGAAAATGGTAGATGTGCGAGCATCATTGACAGATATGCTCCGAGATGACTATCGACTGACCAGTGTGAAAAAGGGATGTGAAGTTGGAGAATGTGGAGCATGTAATGTAATTATTGATGGAGAATGCTATAATTCCTGTATTTATCTTGCCGTTTGGGCAGAGGGAAAAGAGATTCTCACATTGGAAAGTCTGGCAGGTCCCAATGGCGAAATCTCAGATATCCAGCAGGCATTCATCGATGAGGCCGCTGTTCAGTGTGGATTTTGTACTCCGGGATTTATTATGAGTGCAGTAGAAATCCTGGAAGCAAAAAGAGAATTTTCTGATGATGAAATCCGTAAATTACTGTCAGGTCATTTATGCAGATGTACCGGATATGAAAATATTTTCAAGGCAGTAAAGAAAACCATGTTGAGAAGACTTGGTAAGAATGCAGAGGCAGAATTGGTATAGGATATAGGTGCTGTTGAGCTACGTGAATGCTTGAATATATGACATGTAAGAAACACAGGGGAGGCAGAAAAAAGGGAAAAATACGTCCCCTGTGTTTTTTGTACGTTTTTTTACGCAAAATGAGCGATTATTGAACGAAAAAATGAAAAATGAGGGTAGAGAAAGATGACAAATCAAAAAGTTGGGAAAGAAGATATGGTAGCGCCGGTAAGCGCGGATAATATTTATCATCTGAACGGGAGGGTTCCGTTGGGGAAGGCAATCCCATTTGGTCTTCAGCATGTACTTGCAATGTTCGTTGCGAACCTTGCACCGGTGCTGATTGTATGTGGAGCTGCATTGGTAAGAGGAACCGGAGAACATTTGACACCGGTAGAAATTACACGTTTGCTGCAGTGTGCAATGTTTGTAGCAGGAATCGGTACCTGTCTGCAGTTATATCCGGTATGGAAAATCGGATCCAAACTTCCGATTGTAATGGGAGTCAGCTTTACAATCGGAAGTTTGTTAATGATCTGTACAAATCCGGAGTTGGGATATGAAGGAATGGTTGGCGCTGTTATCCTTGGAGGTATTTTTGAAGGTCTTGTTGGATTGAGCGCAAAATATTGGAAACGTTTTCTGACACCGGTTGTATCAGCTTGTGGTGTAATCGCAATCGGACTTTCACTGCTCCCGGTTGGAATGGATTCATGGGGCGGTGGTTCCGGTGTTGAGAATTTCGGAGCGTGGTATCATTTACTGGTTGGAGCATTTACATTAATTGTATGTTTGGTTTCCAGATATTTACTGAAAGGTGTGTATAAAAATCTGAATATTTTGGTGGGATTGATTGCCGGTTATATCCTTGCAGCGATATTTACAGTAGCAGGAATTGCACCATTGGTTGACTTTTCCGGAATTACCAAAACAATCGGAGAAATCGGATATTTCAGTATACCGAGACCGGTGTTCTTTACAGGACATATGCCGATATTTGATATTGGTGCGTTCTTTACAATTGCCATTGTGTTCATGGTTTCAGCAGCAGAAACAACGGGAGCGACAACAGCAGTATGTCAGGGAACACTGGATCGTGATATCAAGATTGAAGAATTGCAGGGCTCTCTTGCAGTAGACGGATTTTCCAGTACGATTTCCGGATGTTTCGGATGTCTGCCATTGACGTCCTTTAGTCAGAATGTCGGACTTGTAACGATGACAGGCGTTATCAATCGTTTTACGATTCTGATTGGAGCAATCATTATGATTCTGGCATCCTTATTCCCACCGCTGGGAGCATTCTTTAATTCCATTCCGCAGCCGGTATTGGGAGGATGTACAGTCATGATGTTCGGTTCGATTATGTATGAAGGTGTGAAGATGCTGAAGGATTGTGAATTTAACGATCGTACTATGATTATCGTTTCACTGGCATTTTGTGTTGGGGTTGGTCTGACACAGACTTCCGGTAATTTCTTCGCAGCATTTCCACAGGCAGTAGGAGATATTTTTAATGGAAACGCAGTGGCAGGAGTGTTTGTAGTATCACTGTTGTTGAGCTTGTTCCTGCCAAAACAAAAAGAAGAAACTGAAAAATAGCCATTATCGTATTATTTGCGTGGGTCATAAGGAAAGGCAGTGTCTGGGGTGGACACTGCTTTTTCGCAATAATGAAACTTTAAAAAGCTATTTTAAACTAATATATCTATATACGGTAGATTCAGAAAGTTTCAGTTGTCGAGCTATTTCCGAAATAGCTCCTTTCATACGAGGGATTCCTTGATCTGTAAGTTTCCAGATGATTTCCATCTTCTCATTTCGTGTCATACGTTCGGGAGGAATATTGGAATCAGCAATTGTCTTGGAGATAACGGATTCTGCAAATGATACAATCGGAACATCCAAATTTTCCTCAATAGAAGTATTCTGTTCGGTGAGATTTTCCTGCATGATCAGAGAACTGCATACAGGAAGTGAATTTATAAATTGCTGAGCCGTTTGCCAAAAATTACGAGAAATAGTTGTATCTGTATTTAAGCACAACATGCCAATTAGTTTGCCGTTATTTTTGATATAGAATGTTGAAGAGATAAATTCTTTTCCTTTTGCCTTTGCCTTGTAGTTTATAAGATAATCCTGTGTTTCATAAGCCTTGCTGTGTTTTACTTGAAAAGCAAAATCTGTCAGAGAACTTCCGATTGATCTTCCGGAATGAAAACCATGCCGGATTGCAATGACGGAG
>Garnier_p2__coassemble_3885_pt1 | contig 6750 bp, 8 predicted proteins | sample Garnier_p2__metabat2_low_PE_029 | metagenome-assembled genome bin Garnier_p2 | reverse complement strand
CCTTTCAAAACCAATCATCAAACCGCCCTGCTCTGCATAATAACTACACAAGCCATATGTTTTTTCAATGCGGACAACTGCATCTACAAATTCTCCTAAAATAAGTTCTTTTAAGTTATTTGCAGCTTTCTCATTGAAACAATGATCAATTACAACTTTCCCACCGTTATAACCTTTTTCCTTCATATTTGAAAAAATCTTCTGTATTGCTTTCTTTTCACCTCTGCACTTATCGGTCGGATGAAGACCTTCCTTCACATCTCCAACAACACGAATCCCTATGACACTACAAAGTGCTGCTGTTGCATGACTAATCCTTCCATTATTGGCAAGATTCTTCAAGGATTGTAAAGAGAAAACCAAACAACTTCTTTTCTCTTTATATTCTTTGATTTCTTTACATACAGTATCAAAATCTTTTCCTTCTGCAACAAGCTCTCTTATCTTCTCTGCCAAAAGTTTCATCTCCGGTCCCGCAGAATACGAGTCCAAAACAAAAACCTTCTTTTCCGGATTTTCTTCTTCATACTGTGCTTTTGCAGTCATAGCTGCATTGTAACTTCCGGATAGTAAACTAATAATTGTCAGACAATACACCTCATCCGCATCTCCAAATGCTTCCAGCCAGTCTCCGACCCCCGGACAGGCGCTGCCAGATTTTCCTTGAAAATGTTTAAGAAAATCCGTCATCTCAAGAACATCTAAATCTTGATCATCTCGAAATTCCCTCTCGTCTGTTACAATTGTAAGCGGTGCACATGCAAAATCAATTCCCGCTAATTCCTGCAAATTCGCTCCCGAATCAACTACAATCTTAATACTCATATTCTATCTCCTTATACCATATCAAAAATAAAGTTATTATTACCTTTTTATGTAGTTTTCAATACCACTTGTGTCTTCGGTGTATTATATAGTATAAACGTTGATTTGTCAACAAATTAAGTTATCCTAATATTCTTCTCTTTTTATCTTTTTTATAAATTTTATAAAAAACAAATACTTTTTCTGCTACGTTAATAATTTCAACATATTTTAAACACATTTTTTCAGTATACTAAACCCAAGATAGTTGATAAAACAACTATCTCCCCCCTCATAAAGTATTGACATCCAGAGGGCAACCTCCGGATGTCCACTTTACTCTCATTCCTTTAGATAACTATAAAATCAACGACCCCCGTTAGCCGAAAGGTTAACGGGGGTTCGCTGTTTGTATAAATTCATTCTCTTTTTGATTTCATCAAAGACTAGCTCTTTTTTATTCCGTTCCTTGAAATGTTCCCAAGTATATGGAATACAACTTTCAATATCCTGATCATAAATAGCATTGTACTTTTGTGTATTCTTCAGTATCAGACATTTATGGATTGCATCGCTTACATGGCGCATATCCCTGTTCTATGACTTCTTCTCGTGAACCACAAAATTCACTCTTGTTCTTTTCTTTCATCTGCTTTAAACTGGAACACTCCGGCAAATGAAATTTTCTAGTATTTGTATTTAAAATATAAGTAACTTCTGTACTCTCCAAATGTTCTTCCTGCTTTTTGCCAGTCTCATCCTTTGATACAGATTCTCCGCCAACATAGGTACTCTCACCTGATTCATAATCAATTTCCACTCCCGGCTGCACATTATAACAAAAGACATTGAACAAAATTCCTTCTCCATCATCTTCCACTGACTTTGCTTCCATCTGTACGCCACTTGCAACCAGATTGTCTCCTTCATAAACCGGAGTCACGCGATATAATACATGATTATTTGTTTCTTTAATGTAGTCCGCCACCATATTTTCAAATGGGAGCATTCCTTCTACATTCAAATATCGAGTTCCTGTAATCAGATTTTCCGGATTTGCATTTTCAGCAGTCAGCTGAAATCCTATAAGATGGCAACGATTATACAAATATTTTCCATCCACACAATCATATTTTACTGTATGCCAGCCCGAAGGTTTTACAGCTCCGATAGAATCTCTTTTTTCAGTCGGCATCAAATCCGTACCTACATTTGCCGTTGCCACCCCACATCTTCCCAATTCATCCAGTTCACTATAGGTTTCATAAGAATCCGTATTCATCTCCGATTCCGAAAATGTTGGAATATTATCATTAACGACCTCATAAGCTTCCTGAGGCACTATAGCCTCTGCCTTTTCTCTCGGTGCATTACTCCCACATCCTGATACTGTCCACAAGAACACCAGAATCATAGACAAACCGATTCGTTTTATCTTATTCATGTTTATATACCTCCATTGTAATTTTTTCATGGGATGATCCCGGAAACTCTTCTGTATGTTCTAATTTCCAGGACTTTCCCGAAAGATCAATTTCCAAAAACTGATCTCCTGGATATCTTCGATTCCACCGAAATATAATCACTTTTTCAATCTTCTTGTCATACGCTTTTACAGATACATTTTCTACAAAACAATACTCCCCGTTCTTTGCAGAATCCAAAAAATTTTCTGCAACGGATATTACCTTTGCGCCTGCCTGTCCAAACTGCCGGTAGGAATATGCATTCATCCATAATCTTTTTCCTTCCACCATTGCAAGAATCTTTTCTCTTAGCATCCGATCCTGACTCTGCCTGCGTTGATGAAACATCATCCCATTTTTCTCATCTACTACCATTATCACTATCAAGTTCTTATCCCTCTTTTCCAAATATCCTAAATCCATCTTCTATATAAAATATATTATCATAACTGTTTATTTTGTAAATGATAATGCAAAAAGACTGTCGCCTTCACAATATCTTTTCTTTGTGAAGACCACAGTCTTTCTATCTCCTTTTTTCAAATACACACAACACTCCGATGATCAATTTCTGCTTTGTGTCTGGAATTTATAATTCACTGTACCATTCTCCCAGATTCCCTGCAATTCATAAATCATATTCGGTTTAAAACAAGCCTTATAACCTTGCTCTGTTTTGGTAACTTCAACTTCCTTCGTCTCCTCACCTGCATATTCAAACAGTTTCATTTCCTTCGGATTAGAAGAAAAATAGAATGTTCCTTCTTCGCTTTCTTTCTCCAGATCCAGCATACTGTATTCAGCTTCAGATCCTTCATTCAAAACAAGATTCTGCTCTTCTCCATTATCATCTGTATAATTCCACTCATAAGAAGTTTCATAAACCGCAGTTGACACAGTTCCGGCTGACTGTGAAAATTCTATTGAAAAAGCCGGAATCATAGAAGGATCTGCTGGTGGATCCAGATACTCTTCAATCAATGGACGATACTTTTCTGCAAGTTCTTCACTGCCTTCTTCCAAGCGAATCGCTTCTTTAATATCTGCATAAATTGGCGGAATACTGTTTGTCATAATTCCCGAACCTGCTAACTGTATCTTGTCTCCATCTTTTAAATCTTCCAGTTTTAACGTATTTCCCTTGTTATCTTTGATCTTATCCAAAGGAAGTTCCGCAAGAAATACCATGTCAGTTTCCGGATCTACAAAGGCGTACGACTGATTCTCATCCCCATACGTAATAAAAATTCCGGTCGGTCCCTGTACCTCCTCTTCAGAATTTCCACATGCAGTAAAAATAAAAGCTGCTGCAACAGTCACTGTTAATGCAATTAATTTTCTCAATTTCATCTCTTTATCCTCCTGAATTTTTCTTCTACTAATCATAAGAGTCCTATCTCTATCAGTTTGTTGCATAAAAACAAAGAAATTTCTTTCACATGCCAAAGGAATATCACTGCCGTAAGCAGACTGTGCTCCATGAATAGCTCCAACTAATGTCCACAACATCGAATATTTAGGACTGCCATCCGCTCGGATTAAATTACTTCCTCCCTCTTATTCTTTTGCCTTTTAATACACTGTTCCCCACAGGATACGTTATTTATTATTTTATAAATCTACAGCAAACCATTTCTATATACATCATTTATCACTGCCTGTGCATGCTCCAATTCTTTTTTCTTAATTATCTCTTCTCTGTCACTCAGAATCGCGATCATCTCGTCTATCAAATCTTCTACTCTAGGATTTGTGTAACGATACAAATAACCCAACATCCTGGTCGCTGTATACTCAGTATTCATATTTTTGTAAGCAATCTCTGCGCAAAGTTCCTTTGGATATCCTTTACTAAGTAGAACTTTATATAACTGCTCTGTCATTTCTGATGCCATAAATCTCGCCCCATTTTTATATTAATCTCTAAAAAATTATATCACATAACTGTGGGAGACACTACTCTTTAATGTCTCCCAACAATTGCTCACAACCCTCATCTATATCCAAACATGTTTCTTCCACTAAATCCATACCAGTTAAAAGACTCTTTTTACACACCTTACAAATAACTCCTGACGATGTAACCAACACTACCTTTCCATATCCCTTTTTACCGATTTTGTCATACAAACGTCCCGCACTCATAGATTCTCCAATCACTGTATAAGGACTATTTGCGACATAACCAATCTTTCCAAGACCTTCATACATTACTTTAATCGCCTCTTTATCACGCTCATTATCCGGCTCCTTCACCAGCATAATTCGCATTCCCTTTTTCAAAAATTCATTTCCAAAATAATACTTGGTTCCTGTTAATGTAAAATATACTTTTGACATAATCTATTCCTCCTCGCTTATATCCTTTTTTATTGTCTGTAACTTGTTATTTATAATATAAGCGCTTAGGTGTGTCATAAAAACACCACGAATTCACGTTCGATTTTTTTAAATTTTATATTATATATTTTAAAGATTTTCCCCACACATTTCCTCGATCAACTGTTTCTTTCCCATCGCAAGGCGCTGACGTAACCCCGTATTTCTTCCTGTCGTTGTTTCATTTTTAATCGCATAAAATACTGCTTTTTTCTCTCCTACAAGAACCAATATTTTCTTTGCTCTTGTCACACCTGTATCCCCAGCTGCGGATATACGACTAAAAAGAAGCCATACAAAAGCAAAGTTAAAGATACAATACTGTATGCAATTTTTACTCTTTTCAAAACTTTCATTTTATAATCACCTCCATTTATATTGATTTATGTTGCTACTGTCATATCCAAAAAAATGTAAAAAAAATACAGACAAAGAAACTTCTCTGTCTGTATTTCATACACATTTTTACTTTTGTCTATATTTTATCAATATATCCTTTCTCATGATCGATTTTTTAAATAAGACTGAATCAAATCATCAATCGAATCTTCGAATGATTTTGAAACAAGATACAAATATTTTTCTCGATACTGAGGCATCCCGCACAAACCGCTCCACAAAAACAAACGTAAATTTTTCCATATATTTTGGTAGCAATTCACGATCTTTAGAATAATATATATGAGACATCGCTTTCTTATTTTTCATAAAAAAATCTGCCGAACGTATATATTCCTCATAAAATGAATTATTTCAGTATACCGCAAGCTTATTATACATCCTGCCTGGCAATTTAAACCTATTATTTCATCTGCTCGACTCTATTTTCAATTGCCATATTAAAATTCTCAATCTTACGGCTATATGATTCCTTCATATATTTTGAATGTAACATAAAGTCAGCTGTTGCTAAATTATTTGCAATCGGAATATCATAAACCACCGCAATTCTAAGCAACGCTTTTACGTCCGGATCATGTGGCTGTGCTTCCAACGGATCCCATAAAAAGATCATAAAATCAATCTGTCCTTCTACGATTTTAGCACCAATCTGCTGATCACCGCCGAGAGGTCCGCTGCAATAACCTTTCACCGGAAGTCCCGTTCGCTCAGCAATTAATCGAGCGGTAGTTCCCGTTCCACATAAAAAATGACCTTTTAATATCTCTTTATTTTTATCACACCAATCAACTAATTCTTTTTTCTTTCCATCATGAGCTACAAGTGCAATATGTTTTGTTTTTCCGATTTCTAATGTTACATATTTTGTATCCAGCATATAAATTCCTCCTGTCAGAAAATAAAAAGATTCTCTTTCGTTAATCATACTATATTTCCCTAAAAATGAAAAGGTAGATTTTCATAATACAAAGGAGCTGCTTATTTCAGTTCAGAAATTGCCTTTTCTATATTTTTTGCCCAACTATCCAGTTTTCATTTGTCCCCGACACCCTGTACTGAAACAGGAACCCTTCGGCCCGCATATGCATCTTCGCAATCAGATCGTACCAGCAGATCTGTTTTATCTCTCTGTAGATCGCTCACCCTGTAAAGGGGTCCTGGCGCCAGAAGATTTGTCGCTTCACATATGACAGATATAAACCGAAGGGCTGCTTGTTAAATTTTCAATGTTCATATCGGAGGATTTATTGATTGCCTCCTACTTATCTGATGTTTACGGAAAAAGAGAGACGTGTACTAAAAAAATGAAAAAAATTTTAAGAAATGATTTTTAGACATAAAAAAGACCTCTGCTCAATCATCACATTGATGATGGCAAAGGCCTTTCTTTTACATTATGTTTCTTTTATTTTGTAAATTTCTTTTTTACTGCTAATACCACAACTACGGCTGCTCCCATTGTAATTACATAAATCAATGGATTCTGAGTGTCTCCAGTTGCAATTGCTCCTGGTTTCTTATCCTGTGTGTTATTAGAACTATTATTTCCAGATCCATCGTTTCCTGATCCACCATTTCCAATGTCTCCATTTCCAGAGCCATCTCCATCGCCTGTATCTGGATCTAATGGTTTCAGATTTGCCATAGCTGCATTTAAACCATAAACCGCAGCTGTCACTGTTTCGTCTGTTGCATTTTC
>Garnier_p2__coassemble_3536_pt1 | contig 7518 bp, 8 predicted proteins | sample Garnier_p2__metabat2_low_PE_029 | metagenome-assembled genome bin Garnier_p2 | reverse complement strand
CCGTTGAGAAAGACGAGTAAGCTTTAAACAAAATCACAGAGAGCAGCAGGCGGTGGAATTGCTGTATGGCGGTTATTGCTGAATGGACTTTTGAGGGCAGCCCGAAAATTTGAATCAGATTATAAGAACGAATGAGAAAGAGTAGGCGCTGACGGGAACCAAACCCGTTATAAATGAGGAACGTATGTTAGTACGTGGAAAGTGGACATTTTTGTCAATTTGAGTGGTACCACGATAGTAATAGTGAAATATTATTAGCGTCTCAAGCATTAGCTTGAGGCGCTTTTTTACTTACTTCAATTAGGTATTTTCTTCAAACTCTTTCCTGGCAGCTTTGTATCAGTGAGAACATATATTTAAGAAGAAGGAGAGAAAAATCATGAAAAAAAGAGTATTAGCAATCGTATTGGGAATGGCAATGACAGTAGGTATGGTAACAGGATGCAGCACAGAAAAAGCAGGATCTGAGTCTAATGGAAAAGATACAGAAGAATCTTATAAGGTTGCAATCGTAAAGCAGATGGATCATCCATCATTGGATGAAATTGCAAATGCCGTTGCAGCAGAGTTAGAAGAAATTAGTGAAGAAAAGAATGTAGAGATTGAATATGATATTTATTCCGGTCAGGGCGAACAGACAACGTTAAAGCAGATCGGAGATCAGGCAGTGGCAGAAGGAGTAGATGTAATTATTCCGGTTGCTACACTGGCAGCTCAGGTAATGACTTCCTGTGCGGAAGGTATGGATATTCCGGTCGTTTACGCAGCAGTATCGGATCCGGAATCAGCAGAACTTACCGGAATTGATTATGTTACAGGAACAAGCGATGCGTTGAATACAAAGTTTATTTTGGAAATGATGCAAAAAGAAAATCCGGAAATTAAAAAAGTAGGTCTTCTTTATTCATTGTCTGAAGTCAATTCGAAAAAGCCGATTGAAGATGCAAAACAATATTTAGATCAAGCTAAAATCGAATATGTAGAGCAGACAGCATCTACAAATGATGAAGTTATCGCAGCAGCCTCTTCCTTGATTGCAGAAGGCGTAGATGCAATTTTCACACCAACAGACAACGTTATTATGGCGGCAGAGCTTGCAATCTATGAGAAACTTGCAGAAGCAGGGATTCCACATTATACAGGAGCAGATTCTTTTGTAAGAAATGGAGCATATATTACATGTGGTGTTAATTATACAGACTTAGGAACAGAAACAGCAGATCTCGCTTATCGTGCAATTACAGAAGGTATGGATGAGATGGTAGATTATCATCTCATGGATGGCGGAGTAATTACAGTTAATACAGAAACAGCCAAAACACTTGGAATGGATTATATGATTTTGAAGGATCTTGGAGAAATTGTAGAAGTACAAACGACAGAAAAATAGAAATAAATGGAGGAATTTTCGGTGAGTTATATTATACAGACCGCGCTTGAATTAGGATTTTTATATGCACTTGTAGCGATTGCATTGTTTTTGAGTTATCGTGTTTTAGATATTGCAGATTTAACAACAGATGGAAGTTTTATATTAGGAGCAGCTGTTTCTGTAACAATGGCAGCAGCAGGGCATCCGTATCTTGGAATTGCAGCAGCATTTTTATCAGGAGCATGTGCAGGAGGGGTAACAGCCCTTCTGCAGACAAAGCTGGGAGTTCCTTCTATTTTGGCTGGAATCATAACTAATACAGGACTTTATACTGTAAATTTAATGATTATGGGATGGAGTTCTAATGTAAGTCTTTTGAAAACAGAAACGATTTTTACTTTATTTCAAAAGACAAAACTCGGAGGAAGATATTCAGACATTCTGCTTACATTTTTAATTGTTGCTTTAGTAGGAATCTCTCTTTTATTGTTTTTAAAAACCCGTTTGGGACTTTCTATTCGGGCAACAGGGGATAATATGAAAATGGTCAGAGCCTCTTCGATTAATCCGGTATTTACAATCACAGTAGGACTTTGTATTGCAAATGGAATAACTGCGTTATCCGGAGCTATGGTTGGACAGTATCAAAATGCTGCTGATATTAATGGAGGAACCGGAATTGTAGTAATCGGACTGGCGTGTTTGATTATAGGGGAGACTGTTTTGGGGCACCGAACAGTGAAAAAAGGAGTCATAGCAGCTGTGATTGGTTCAGTGATTTATCGATTGATTTATGCAGTTGTACTTTATACCAAAATAGTTCCGGTGCAAGGACTAAAATTATTGACTGCAATCGTTGTTGCATTGGCAATTGCATTTCCAACAATGAAAAAGCAGATACAATTTCAAAAACGAAAATTTGCAGCATCCCGGAAAGGAGTAGAGTAATATGTTAGAATTAAAAAATATATCCAAGACATTTCATCCGGGAACGGTGAATGCAAAGACAGCTATTTCTGGATTGTCTATGAAATTAGAGGATGGAGATTTTGTTACGATCATTGGTTCAAATGGAGCTGGAAAGTCTACATTGTTTAATGCTATTTCCGGAACATTTTATGTAGATGAGGGGGCAATTGTATTAGATGGAAAAGAAATGACATTTTTGCCGGAGCATAAGAGAAGCCGCCAGATCGGAAGACTGTTTCAGGATCCGATGGGGGGAACAGCTCCGGGAATGACAATCGAGGAAAACCTTGCACTGGCATATCTGCGCTCTTCCAAAAGTGGAAATTCATTTAGTCGAATCAGCAAAAAGGATAAAAAATATTTTCAAGAAAAAGTTAGATTATTAGATATGGGACTGGAAAATCGGATGAATCAGCCGGTGGGGCTGCTTTCCGGAGGACAAAGACAGGCGCTTACGCTTTTGATGGCGACAATGGTGACACCGAAGTTATTATTATTAGATGAACATACAGCGGCTCTGGATCCCGGAACTGCAGAAAAGGTTTTGAATTTAACGAAAGAAATTGTGGAACGAGAAAAAATCACTTGTATGGTGATTACGCATAATATGCAACAGGCATTAGAATTAGGAAATCGGACATTTATGATGTCTGAAGGGAAAATAGTGTTGGATATTGGAGCAGAAGAAAAGAAAAAACTTACGGTAGAAGATTTATTAAAAAAATTCCAGCAGGGATGTGGAAAAGAATTGAATAATGATAGGATTTTATTATCTGCACAAAATAGAAATGTTTGAAATGTAACAGAAAATAACATATAATCTATATAGACAAAAGCGAGTTTTAAACCCAGGAGGATTATGTGTATGGAGCATGCAGAAAATCATGAAGTAAATTTGGAACAACGCATGTATGAACTGATGCGGATAAAAAATAAAAATGCATATTCAGAATGGAAAAAGTTTTTTGAGAATGAATTTACAGAAGATGCGGATATTTCTTCGATGAAAATATTATTGGATATTGCAAGAGCTTATCCGCTGCAGGGAGATGTCATTCGTTTGATTATGGACAGAATGGCAGAGCGTGCGTAAAGGTATCATTCTTCGAACCAGACGGATAAAGCGCTGCTTGCATCAGAAATTGTGAAATATGCAGAGGCACAGATTCCAAAACAGAATACAGAAGGGCAGAGCATGTCTGCAAAACCAATTAGAAAAAGAAGAATGAAACCGCTTGTACTTGGGTTTATTGTTATGATTGTGGTTTTGAGTATTTGTGGAGGCGTGATTTCGATAATCAATGGTTCCGGAAAAAAGGAGGCTTGTAAGCAGGCTGCAAAATATCTGAATGAAAAATATGGAGATACCGGGTATACAGAGCATGATCTGGAAGCTGATAAAGCATATCTGTATGGAGATGCAGAAGATAAATTGACGGCCTATTATATTTACGAAAAAGATTCTTATAATCGTGTAATGTATGCTATTTCAGAAAAGGGAAAATCAGAGTATATTTGTTTTGACAATCTTCAGGAAAAGGAAATCAAACAGGCTTTTCAGAAAACGTTAAATGAGATTACGGGGCAGGAAAATGGAAAGTTATTATGGAATTCTTCAGCCGGAAGTGATGGTGCAATAGAGGATGGATATTTTCATACGAAATACGACGGTTCATTTGATTCTTTTATAGAAAAGGAAACTAGAATTAGAGAAAAGAGTCAGAAGGTAAAGGCAAAAAAATTATATGGAAGTCATACTGCTAAAAATGGGAATTGTGACTATTATTTGCCGGATCTTACTGTAGAAACAATCGAGCAGCGGCTGAAAATGGAAGAAATGCCGGAAAATCAAGAATTACAGGCACTTTTAGAAGAGAATGCTAATAAATATAAAGTACAGCTTCGGGGAATTGTACTTCCTAAAAATTATTTTGATGAAAAAATAAAGCATTTAGCTTGGAATGCAAGAGAATTTATGCCCCAGGAAAGCATTTATAGCAATTCCTGGATGCAGCCGGCAGTTCCATTTTTATTGATGACCGGATGGTATGTGAATCTGCCGAAAGAAGATGCAGATTTATTAGATATTCAGAATGGAATGTATGCGATGCAGCCGGTTCAATTAGCTGAAGGAATTTATGGCGTGCAGACAAGTATAGATGGAAGTACGGGAATTTATACAAATCCTGAAATGAAGAACAGCTTTTCTAAAACAGAGACGCCGGAATCTTTGCAGTTGAGTAACGGTCAGAAAGAAACGGCAGTTAGTATCTGTTATAATGGAAAACAGGAGATAGAGGAATTTACATTAGCAATCGATAAAACAATATATGGAATTCCTGATAATGGGTATAGAGTATATGCTACCAGAATAGAAGAAGATGGAGTAGAAACAGAAGAACTTTCGGTAGCGTCGTATATGGACAAAGATGCAGATTTACGATATGGAGATGTATTGGACGGAGAGGGATACTTGTTTTTGAATTATGATGCATTCTGGGATTGGGAAGAATCACCGGTTATCATTACAATTGTGAAATAATAAGTTTAGATGAGGAAATGAAAATGAAAAGAATCTTGTTGATGGTATTCAGAAATATTTTGTTAGTACCGATTTTTTGGATTAAATTGTGTTATCACGCATCACATGTTGATAAATATACAGAAGAAGAACATTTTAAGTTATTGAAATTCATAGACCACAGAGCAAATAAAGGTGGAAATGTGACAATTGATGCATATGGACTAGATAATATTCCGAAAGAAGGAGGATGTATTTTATATCCAAATCATCAGGGAATGTACGATACACTTGCAATTATGGCAGTATGTCCGAGACCATTTTCAGTTGTTGCAAAAAAAGAATTGGCAAATATCCAGTTTTTAAAACAGGTATTTGCATGTGTAAAAGCGTATGCAATTGACAGAGAAGATGTACGTCAGGGGTTAAAAGTCATTATGAATGTGGCAAATGACGTGAAAAATGGAAAGATGTTTATTATATTTCCGGAAGGGACACGTTCTAAAAATGGAAATCAAGTGGGAGAATTTAAAGGTGGAAGTTTTAAGGCTGCGACAAAAGCAAAATGTCCAATCGTGCCGGTTGCATTGATTGATTCATTTAAACCATTTGATACAAACTCCATTAAACCGGTTACGGTGCAGGTACATTTTATGGAACCTCTTTTCTATGAAGAATATAAAGATATGAAAACAACAGAAATTGCAGAGGTAGTGCAAGAGCGGATACAAAAGACGATAAATGAAAATACATAAAGAAAAATAACAAGTTTGTTATATAAAATCTCGAAGAGACAGCAATGTACTTCGAGATTTTTTTTCGGATACATATTGACAAAATAAAAATAAAAAATATAATTAAATCATAAGTGGTAAGTAGTAAGTAATAAGTAAATTTGTTTCATATTTAGGAGGAAATACGATATGAAGGAATTAACATTATCTCAACAGTATGCCATTGTTGCTTTAAATGGATTAGAAAGTTTGCATCCATCAGTTGCAAAGGAGGCTGTTTTGCGTGGAATTGCAGCAGCGAAGGTAATGGAAGGTGTTCTGCAGATAGAAGAATCTGATGAAGAAAGCTTCATTTCAATATTAAATGAGGCAGTTGAGTGTGCAAAGTCTCTGAAGAAAAAGAAAGGAAAAGAATTGGAAGCAGAGATGTTTACATTGTTAGAAGCAGATGGAGTGATGGAGCTGGTTCCGGACATTCTTGGCTGTGATATGAATTACTATACAGCAGGAGTAGAATTGAAGGCATATCGCAGTGATGAAAAGACGTATATGGGACTTCTGGAAGGATTGAGAGCTGATATTCTTGAGGATGGACCGATTACTTTGGAAAGTGCAATGCTTTTATGGCTGCATCGGGAGAGTGGGTGTATTCATGATTTATTTTCTGTAGAAGAGCAGAAGCGTGTTCAGAGTCGCATGCTAGAGTTATCAATCAGCGATGAGATTTACAGAAAACTTTGGGAAAGCGAATTTCATAATGCGATAGAAAGTTTTTTAGGTAAGTTTTTAAGAGCAAAGAAGAATATGTTCGAGAATCCATATCTTGAAGGTGTGAATTTACTTTTCCCATATCTGGAAAGAAGACAGGCTATCTTTATTGATTGTGTAATATTTAATACAACTGTAAAAGAAAGAAGAATTGCAGCTATGGAACATTTGTGCAAGATGGGGCATTATGTGGAAGAGATTAAAAACGGAAGTGAAACTCTTTTGAAAATAGATAATGCATATTATCGTATATTTCCAAGAACAAAAATGGGAGTAGGGTATAAATTCAGAGTACCGATCCAAGGGGTTTCATTGGTACCGGTATATTGGTAAGATATTGAAGAAATAGAAAATTTGAAAATAAATCTGAAAATTAGGAAACGAAAGATATTTCAAATATTTATGAAAAAGAAGAAAGCGTGAAGTTTATGTCCAGACAGAGGAGTATGGAGAAAATTCTCTCATCTGAATATGTAACAATCGGAGAGTTAGTGCGATTAACGGAAAGCCGGTACAGTACATTAAAGTTTTATACAGAGGAAGGGATGCTGCCATTTGAACAGGAAGAAGAAAAACTAACAAGAAGATATAGAAGAGAAGAAAGTGTAAAACAAATAGAATATATTATGAAATTGCGTGCAGAGGGAAAATCAATACCGGAGATAAAAAATATATTAGAAATACTACCAGAAAAGAATCCCAATATGTAGAGAAAAAAAGCGGAGAGAACACATGATAAGCTATGAAAATAAAAAATAAAAAGAAAAATTAAAAAAATAGATTATTTTCGTTGACAAGGGGAAGTCTCTTTAGTATAATAACCTATGCGTTGTTGCAAAACAATTAAATATTGTCCTACAAAATAAAAATGTAGGTCATATTTCAGAATTTGGAGAAATACTCAAGAGGCTGAAGAGGCGCCCCTGCTAAGGGTGTAGGTCGGGCGACCGGCGCGAGGGTTCAAATCCCTCTTTCTCCGTTTGATAATCTAATTACTATAGAAAATATAGTTTAAAAAAGGGTTATCGATGATACCAAAAAGGGTATCGAAAAAAAGTTTAAAAACTTTTAAAAAAAGTATTGACAAAAGCTGACAGACATGATAATCTATTAAAGCTGTCGCTTGAGACAGAACAAAACAAAGAACCTTGATA
>Garnier_p2__coassemble_3163_pt1 | contig 8508 bp, 8 predicted proteins | sample Garnier_p2__metabat2_low_PE_029 | metagenome-assembled genome bin Garnier_p2 | reverse complement strand
ACATATTGTGTATGGCCTGGCAACGGTGGAAGAAGGCGGTGTGCTGAATGGAAAGATGGAGCGGTTGGAACAATTATACGAAAGGGATGTTCGTTTAATTACTTTGACATGGAATTATGAGAATTGTATTGGATACCCGAACAGCAGAGAAAGAGCGGTGATGGAACGTGGTTTGAAACCTTTTGGAATCGATGTAATTGAGCAGATGAATGAACAGAAAATGTTAATTGATGTATCTCATTTATCAGATGGTGGTTTCTGGGATTGTATTCATCATAGCAAGGCTCCGGTGATAGCATCTCATTCCAATGCCAGAGCGTTGTGTCAGCATCCGAGAAATTTATCTGATGAGATGCTACGGGCATTATCAGAAAAGGGCGGTGTTGCCGGGCTGAATTTTTATCCGATATTTTTGCAGGAAGACGGACAGGTGACTACGGCAGATATTGCCAGACATGCCAAATATATGATAGAAACAGCAGGGGAAGACGTGGTTGCTATCGGAACGGATTTTGATGGATTTGAAACGGATATCCGGGAGGGATATATTTCTCATGCAGGGCAGATGGAACTGGTATGGGATGCGTGTAAAGCGGCAGGGATTACAGAACGTCAACTGGATAAGATATGCTGGAAGAATGCATGGCGCGTGATGAAAGAAGTACTGAAATAATACAAAAGAGGAGTTTGAAGAAAAATCATGAAGCATTTTAAACATGAATATACAATGGCTACACAATTGTCAGTTAATCTATTGGAGGAAGTGAATGGTTTTCCTGTACGACCTGGATTGTTTGATGTAAACGGAGCTATGGCACTTCCGATTGGTGTGAATTTTTTGACCTGTCATGATGGATTTACGTTATATGATCTATATTCATATAACGAAAAACATAACGAAGCGAATGGCTGGAATAATACAGATGGTGCGAATGATAATCGCAGTTGGAACTGTGGCTGGGAAGATGTTCGGATAACGTTGCCAAATCTGAATAATCAGGGAGCATGGTATTTGAGTGTAAATACTTATGGAGATGGCAATGGTCAGTATTGTTATCCGGAAGGACAGGAACAGAGAATCTATGGGGAATTTATTATGAGACCTCGTTCGGTTGCAATTTTTACAGGAAAAGATAAGTAATGAAAAATACTGTGATACCGATAGAAAAAGCTGGTATCACAGTATTTTTTTACCTTATTCCGGAAGTAGTTGCAAACGCCGGGCAGCAACTTCTCCCTTTAATAGAACTTCAATTGCATTTGTACTGTATTTGTAACCGGTAATTCCATAAGTGCTATAAGTGACTCGATTTAACAGAGTCTGCATTTCTGTTGGATCTGTAACCGGAGTGCGAATTTCATCCGTGTCAGAAACGTTCATACCGTCGGGATTATAGGTATCCTTTGTCATAACGGAGTCTGTTAACCGTGTCATTTGGACCACATCTTCAGAACGGATTTCGGCACAGATTGGATATCCATATTCGCGCAGTTGGCGAAGGGTATTTTCGTAGGTACTATAAATATACAGATTGGAGATCTGATTATCATAATACTCTGTTTCGGAACGTGTATTGTTATCTGCTTTCATCTGGAATAAAAAGGTTCCAATTTGACGGGCAGAGTGCAAATCTGCAATTTTTACTTGCAAAAGGTCTTGCTGATATGCCCTCAAAAGCACCTCTTTTTGTTCTTCTGTAAGTTTAAGCGGCGTGCTGGTCAATAAGTCATTGACAGTGATGCTTTCGATATCACCGGACTTTATATGGAAGGCAGGAAACAGCACGTTCCGATAGGATTCTGACCGGCAGAGGTTTTCCAGACAATCTAGGAAGCTGCTGCGTTTCACCAGATAAGACCGGTATGCGGTAGAGCCATTTTTCTGATTAAAGCGAATGACAATACTGGTATAATCTTCCATATCTTCTTGATATAACCGATCCGAGGTGATACCGAGATTGTGATTTAGGATTCCCTCTTCTGCAAGAGTATAAATTGCAGAAAACTCTTTCTGCTGCGCGTTATCAGCATATAATGTATAATATTGTGTATTTGGATAGGAGGAACTGTCCACATTCGGTCCGACCGACGGATACTGAAAATATTCCGAATAGGTGTCACTGTAGAAGGACATACTTTCCAGTTTTTCTTTTTCCGGGAGCCAAGTGTCATAACCAAATAAATCCAATCGCATAACGGCTAAAATTCCGATAACTGTAAAAATAGATAACAGGGAAGACCATTTTCTTTTGCATATTTGCGATAAATCTCGGCTGTATATGTATTCAATGACCCCACATAACAAAATTGCAGCCAGAATACTGATGAAAATCATCCATTTTGTGCCGCTTCCATAATAAAAACTTCCTGAAAATAAGCCAATAAATAATGCCGTTGGTATTACAATCAATACCTTAATGAAAGAGGCTGTTCTGGGATATGCCAATGCATTTCCCGCGCATTCCAATGCCCGTTTCTGGTAAAGTGTGCGGGCTGCAAACCAGAGCGCCGCGGCAACCATAATAGAGAACAGAATCGGGAACAGGGGGTGTATTCCAGCAACAGTAGGGTGGGTTAATAAGGTGTAAATTCCCAAAGGAGACGGCACACCCCATAAGGATTCTTCAGGGATAATTGCACTTGTAGCAGCATAATACTCTGGATATACGGGTACATAGTGCGTGTGTAAAAAGGTGCTGATTAATCCGGAGCATAATTGCTGAATCATGGAGCCATATACAATCAAAACACCGGAGGCAAGCGCGCCGGCAACTAACTGCCCGGTCAGCATCATGGCAAGGATGGCAGTGTGGTACAAGATTAGAAATCCTAAAATCCCTCCTATAATTGCCAGAATAGAAGGCAAAAAATTAGAAGAAACAAGAACTCCTTTTATGCCTGCAATGATAAGCGAGCATAAACTGGAGAATGTATAGGGAATTAGGAAAATCAAGAATCCGCCGATATAGGAAATCGTAAACCACTGTGTTCTCTTTACCGGGAATCCATGGTAAAAGTCTACGCTTTTTGGCTGGTGCAGGAAGGCGTAGCCACTTACAGCGCAGGCGATTGCAAGGATAATCAATGCCAGTGTGAAAAACAGATTATTTGCTCCGCTTAACATATACGGAAAAGCATCTTGATAAGAAGTAATATATTCTGCACCTGAAGTAGTTAGGAAATTTTCAATATTTACCATGATATAAACCGGCTGCAGAAGAAAAAAAGCAATCAAAGACGTTGCTGCAAGCCAGCTCCGCTGTTTGATATTTTCCAATATATAGCGTCTATAAGGGATTCGATTCTTGTAAGAAGTTGAATTATTGCAAGAAGTCTTTGAAGTCATATCCTGCCACCTCCGTTTCACTAATAAATATTTCTTCCAGAGATAAAGGTAGAATCTCTGCAAAAACAGGATCTTTGTCCATGGTATGTTTTAAAATCTCATCTCTGGAACCGCGGGCTGTAATTGTCAGAAGAGAGCCGTTCTTTTCATATTGTAAAATGGACAGTTCAGAAAGCAGTTCCTCTTCTTTGGCATGATCAGGAAGAACACATTGCATTTTATTGATATTGCATTTCATCGTATCCAAATCTCTTGTGAAAAGAAGTTTTCCATTATGAATCAAGCCTACAGTATCGCAGATATCCTCTAATTCTCGTAGATTATGGGAGGATATGATCGGAGTAAAGTCTCGTTTCATCAATTCCGCGGCAAACAGACTCTTAATTGTCTGGCGCATCACTGGATCCAGTCCGTCAAAGGTTTCATCACAGAGTAGATATCTGGTTCCCGTGCACAGACCAAGAAGCAGGGAAATTTGTTTTTTCTGTCCTTTTGAAAAAGTCTGGAGTTTTTTTCGCGCCGGAATGTTGAATTTTTGAATCAACTTAAAGAAATAATCTTTGTCAAAATCCGGATAGTTCAATTGATAATAACGACACATGCTTTCAGGTGTTGCATTTGAAAAGAAGTTTACAGTGTCAGATAAAAAGCAAATTTGTTGTTTGCTGGCAGGTGTTTCAAATATAGAAATTCCATCTAATGTAATACTTCCGTTTTCAGGTTTATAGATGCCGGAAATCAATCTTAAAAGAGTACTTTTTCCGGCGCCATTGCTTCCGACAAGGCCGAAAATCATTCCATCCTGAATGGCAGCAGACACATCAGTAATCGCATTCGTTTTGCCGAAAGATTTTGTGATATGTTTTAACTCAATCATAGAGCACCTCCTTATGGTAAATCTTGCGAATTAGAGTATGGCAGTCGTCTGCGGTGATGCCGAAATCCTTTGCACGGAGAAGCGACTGTTCCAATTCGTTTAAATAATGTTCTTGTTGCTGTTCGAGTAAGCGTGAGGCATCTGCAATAAAATTACCTCGTCCTTTTACCGGATAAATATAACCTTGCTGTTCCAACAGTGTATATGCCTTCTGGATCGTATTGGGATTGATGGAAAGCTTGACAGCAAGGGTACGCACTGAGGGCATCTGAGAGCCCGGCTCCAGAATACCTTTTAGAATCAATCGTTGAAACCGCTCTACAATTTGTTCATAGAGAGGCGTACGGCTTTGATAATCAATGGATATCATAGAACCCTCCTTTCTACGTGATTTTTATAAGGTGTATTACAAGGTGTACTATCTGTATTAATACAGTTATTATAGAATGCGAAAAGGGGAAAAGTCAATAGATATTGAAATTTTACTTGTATGAAGAAACGGGAAGTGATATGATTGACAGGGTGATGAGACACTTTCTAAGTGGGAAAGGTTTCATACAAGGAGAATAAGTAAAACTAGATAGAAAGGAAACGAATAACGTGACCTATAAAGAAGCAAGGGTATATTTGGACGAAGTGTCGAAATACGGAAGTGTACTTGGCTTGGATACGATTTGTGATTTATTGTGTGAACTGGATAATCCGCAGGACAAGCTGAAGTTCATACATATTGCGGGAACCAACGGCAAAGGGTCTGTGCTTGCGTATACTTCGACAATTCTAAGTGAAGCGGGGCTTAAGACCGGGAGATATGTTTCGCCGACTGTTCAGTCTTATCTGGAGAGAATCCAGGTAGATGGTCAATGGATTTCCGAGGAAGTATTTGCAGAATTAGTGGAAGAAGTTCAGAAAGCTGTTGCGCGTATGGAGGCAGACGGAAAAGCAAGTCCGACTGTATTTGAGATAGAGACCGCAATAGCTTTTTTATATTTCCGTAAAATGAAGTGCGACGTTGTTGTTCTGGAAACTGGATTAGGCGGAGCGTTGGACGCAACGAATATCGTAAAAAATACGGTGATTGCAGCATTTGCAACAATCAGCAGGGATCATATGGGATTTCTGGGGGATACGCTTTCGGAAATTGCAAAAGAAAAGGCTGGAATTATGAAATCGGGATGTGTTGTTGTATCGTCGCCTCAAGAACCCGAAGTCAGAAAAGTGTTGGAAGAAAAGGCATCAGAAAAAGGGTGTAAAATTATTTATGCGGACTTAGAGCAGATGGAATGTCTGCAGGAAAATTATCAAGAGCAGATATTTTCATATAAAGAAATGAAAAGTGTTCGGATCCATCTGGCTGGGAGACATCAATTGATTAATGCAGCAGTTGCCTATGAAGTAATACAGGAATGGAATCGGATTCACTGTGACTGCCTCGAAAGTGTTGTTTCGGAGCAAGCGATTCGGAAAGGATTTGAGAAAACTGTCTGGATAGGAAGGTTTACCTGTATTTCCGAAAATCCTGTTTTTCTTGTAGATGGTGCACATAATGAGGATGCGGTCAAACGGCTGAAGGAATCTGTTTGTACCTATTTTCCGGGGAAGAAATTGACCTATATCATGGGCGTATTTCGGGATAAGGAATATAAGAAAATGATAGATTTGATGCTCCCTTATGCAAAACGAATTTATACGGTGAATCTACCCGATGAAAATCGAACGTTGGATGCAAAAAGTCTGGAAAAGGCAATCCTGGAATGTGCAGAGGCAAGGCAGAATGCAGTAGGGAAAGAAAGAGAACAGTGTGTAGATGTGCTTGCGGTTGGAGATATTGAATCCGCAGTGCGGTTGGCTTTTTCCAATGCAGAAGAAGGGGATGTGATTTTAGCGTTTGGCTCGCTTTCCTATTTGGGAAAAGTAATAGAAATTGTTAAATGAGGATAAGAAATATGATCGATCAGGAGAAAATCAAGCAGGCAGTTCAATTATTATTAGAAGGAATCGGAGAAGACGTGACCCGGGAGGGACTCGTGGAGACACCGGATCGGATTGCCAGAATGTATGAAGAAATTTATGGCGGATATGAAGAAGATGCAGATATCCATCTTAGCAAGATTTTCCATGTGGATAATAATGAGATGGTGGTGGAGAAGGAGATTACCTTTTATTCCACGTGTGAACATCATCTGTTGCCGTTTTATGGGAAAGCGCATATTGCCTATATTCCGGATGGCAAGGTTGTAGGTTTGAGTAAATTGGCGCGGACAGTGGAAGTGTATGCAAAGCGTTTGCAGTTACAGGAGCAGTTGACAGGACAGATTGCAGATGCATTGATGAAACATTTGCAGCCCAAAGGTGTTATGGTAATGATTGAGGCAGAGCATATGTGTATGACGATGCGGGGGATCAAAAAGCCCGGCAGCCAGACGGTAACAGTAGTGAAACGGGGCGAATTTTTGGAAAATCCGGCATTGGAGGATACATTTTTTCGGATGATTCGGTCATAAGAAAGACAGGAATGGGAATGGATTAAGAATGGCGGAAGTAATGAAACAGTGTGAGAAGAATGTGATAGAACAGATTCGAAGACATCCTTTGTTTCAGGCGTATTATAGACGATTGGAGCAGGCAGAGAAGGAACGGATATTTTGCTGTCATCAGATGAATCATTTGTTGGACGTGGCGCGGATTGCTTATATTCAGAATCTGGAGCGGAATTTAGGGTTTTCCAAGAAAATGATTTATGCGGCAGCCTTACTTCATGATATCGGAAAAGTACGGCAGTATGAAGAGGGCATTCCGCATGAAACTGCATCGGCGGATATTGCAAAAGAGATTTTGCAGGATGTTTCAGAGGATTTTGGACAGTTGGAACAAGAGCAGATTTTGCAGGCAATCCGGGAGCATAGAAAATATAAAGAGGAGATGTCTTCTTTTGGAAAATTGCTGTATAGCAGTGATAAAAAGTCCAGACAGTGTTTTGCCTGTCCGGCAGAATTGGAATGTAACTGGAGTTTGGAAAAAAAGAATATGGAGATTGAGATATGAAAATCGGTGGAAAAGAATTTGATACAAAAAGACATTGTTACGTCATGGGAATTTTGAATGTGACGCCGGACTCTTTTTCTGATGGCGGAAAATATAACGCTATGGATGCGGCTTTGCGGCACGCGGAAGAAATGGTGCGTGACGGAGCTGATATTCTGGATGTGGGTGGAGAATCTACAAGACCAGGACATATACAGATTACAGAAGAAGAGGAAATTGCAAGAGTTACTCCTGTTATAGAGGCGTTGAAAAAACGATTCGACGTTCCAGTGTCTGTTGATACATATAAAAGTAAGGTCGCAGAGGCGGCGCTTTCTGTTGGAGCAGATTTGGTTAATGATATTTGGGGACTGAAGTATGATGCAAGAATGGCAGAGGTGATTGCAAAGAGTGGAGCAGCGTGCTGTTTGATGCATAATAGAGAAAAGGCAGAATATCAGGATTTTATAGCAGATGTATTAAATGATCTGCAGGAAAGTGTAAGATTGGCAAAGGCGGCAGGAATTCGAGAAGATGGAATCTGTCTGGATCCGGGGATTGGCTTTGGAAAGACTTATGAAATGAACCTGGAAATGATGAAGTATCTTCCGTTGATGCATGAATTAGAGTATCCTATCTTACTTGGTACATCGAGAAAATCGATGATTGGTTTAACGTTAGATTTGCCGGCAGATCAGAGAGAAGAGGGAACTATGGCAACAACAGTAATGGGGGTCATGAGTGGCTGTGGTTTTGTTCGGGTCCATGATGTTAAAACAAATTTCCGCGCAATTAAAATGACTGAGGCAATTTTGCGAGAACATGAGGTGTGAAGATGATGGATCAAATCAAGATTAAAAATCTGGAAGTATTTGCAAATCATGGGGTGTTTCCGGAAGAAAATACATTGGGACAAAAGTTTTTAGTGTCTCTTACGATGTATACTGATACCAGAACGGCAGGAAAAACGGATGACTTGACGGCATCGATTCATTATGGAGAGGTGAGCCAGCAGATTGATACCTTTATGAAAGCACATACATTTCAATTGATTGAGCGAGTGGCAGAAGAACTGGCGGAAGAATTACTGGTAAAGGTTCCGCTTTTGCAAAAGGTACAGTTGGAAGTGAAAAAACCATGGGCTCCGGTTGGTCTGCCACTGGAAACGGTATCAGTGGAGATTGTGCGTCAATGGCATACTGCATACATTGCATTGGGATCCAACATCGGAGATTCTGAAAAATATTTGAATGATGCAGTG
>Garnier_p2__coassemble_3025_pt1 | contig 8928 bp, 9 predicted proteins | sample Garnier_p2__metabat2_low_PE_029 | metagenome-assembled genome bin Garnier_p2 | reverse complement strand
TAGATGCCCATACAATTACGTCTATGATCATGTCAGATGTGAACTTAAAGTCCTACTCAGACACATCTTATCACAACGAAGAACTAAAGTCATTAACTCGTTACCGTTTTGATAAAGTAAAAGAAAGAGCCACTTTAAAATCCTCTGTTTCCAGACTGGTGTGTATTCTTTTCCCCGAATTAGAAAAACTCGTTCCAACACTTCATATGGCATCCGTTTATGCTTTGCTTTCTGAATTTCCAAGTGCTTCTGCTATTGCGTCTGCTCATCTTACCAGACTTACAAATCTGCTTTCCGAAAGTTCCAAAGGCAGATATCATAAAGATACTGCTATCACATTTCGCGAAGCTGCCAGAAATTCCATTGGTTCACATATGCCAGCGAAATCTTTGGAATTAAAGCACACCATAAAACTAATCCGTGAATTGGATGCTGAGATTACAGAAATTGAAAATGAAATCAAAATCATTATGGATGAAATTAATTCTCCAATCGTTACAATCCCCGGTATTAACTATCGTATGGGAGCAATGATTATCGCTGAAATCGGTGATTTCAGTCGCTTTGATTCTCCAGATAAAATACTTGCCTATGCTGGCATGTCACCCTCCACTTACCAATCAGGGCAACTGGATAATTGCTATGCCCATATGGAAAAGCGTGGTTCAAAATATCTGCGATACGCTCTTTACAATGCAACCAAGTATGTCTGCCATTGGGACGAATCCTTTAGTCTATATCTCGCAAAAAAACGTGCAGAAGGAAAGCATTATAATGTTGCTTTATCCCATGCCACTAAGAAACTGGTAAGAACCATCTACGCGATGGAAAAATCCGGACAAACATATAACAGCAAATCCGAATAACTTTTTCCCACTTAGAATATCTCATTTTAGAGCACCTATAGCGATGCTCTTATTGTCATGCAGTTTTCAATGTTCAAATATATCTGAAATGCATTTCTGCAATTCACTCATAAAAATTGTTTTTAGACTTGACTTTTAATAGTTAGTCTCTCATGAAATAGTTATACATGAGAAATATGATAGAAGAAAAAAGGAAAGTATCCACCGGATCCCCGATCTAATATTATGACATCCTATAGTCATTTTTTGTTTGTATCCGATTTTGCATTTACAGATTCAGGCATAAGAAAAGCAGGAAGACCATTCAAGGCTTTCCTGCTCGATGATGCCACTTTAAAAGTAGCAATTATTGGATTATTATTTAGTTATACAAACAGGTATTTTTTCTATTTCGTATAGACACCATTACCAACGTTCGTTATATAACCATGAAGTTCGCATTCTGTTATTGTTCTTTTTGCTTTACTTTCGTTGTATCCCAATTCCGCTTTTAATTTTCTCAATAATTCTTGATGTGTATATGTTTTACCTCCGTTTCGAAAGCACTCTCCTATCAATTGTATGTCTTCTCTATCACTTTTGGGTTTTTTGGGTACATCATATGGACTACCATTTCTCCAAAATTTTGCATCATGTTCTGCCGCGTAACGTTTTTCAACATCACCATCTGATTTATCATGCACATAAATAAATTTAAAAGCGCAATATTTTGTTGCAAGAAAAGGATATAAATATTCTTGTGCTTGACCTTTTTTATATTTAAAATTGCATTTTTTATTAAATTGATTTGTATATTGTATATCTCCGTTATTTCTAAATGGAATATAATGTAAACGTCCCAAATCGGTAATAATTTCACTACCGACATTTTTTTCTTTACCTACATTTAAGCACTGATATTCTTTACTACCATGCTCTACGCCAAACAAAGCCCAGACACCTTCTTTTTGTATATATTCAGTTATTGCATTATATATCTCACATCCATTTCTTTCTTCGTAAATTATACTTTCTTTTTTCATAGTTCACCCCTAAAGTTTCAAATCTGTTAATCTCATTCTACCATACTTCACCTGTGCTTCCTATCCTTATTAGACAAGAGCTGCCCTGCTTAACATGTCTAAAAACTGCATTATAATACGAGCAAGGGCAGAACCTCAAAAAAGGCTCTGCCCAATGTAACTAAAAACATATCTTATATCAATTTTTCTAAAACTTGAAATAGTCTCAACCACGCAGCTAAAAAAAAGCGTTCATTTTAAACATATTCGACTGATGGTCATTCCATAAATTCTAATATCTGCGTCAACATATCTCCAGCTCCGCTATCCATGAAATGCTGTTTTTCTTTTTCGTTTGCTATAGCCAGATCTTTGTCTACTTCCTTGTCGAGTTGTCTCCATTCCTCATCAGAATGATCCCCGAAGAATATTTTCTCCTCTAATTTCACTAACTTGCTTTTCATCGGCCTCTCCTAATCTTTGAAATCAACCTCTATAGTATCACCGTAGAAAACTGTATATTCACCATAATATCAACCTTTTAAAAGAATAATTTACCAATTCCCCTATACCAAGAGAAAGCACTTAAATCAGCCTATATTGACGCATATAGCTATGTATTATATTGTAAGTTTATAATGATAATTGATTATAAGCTCATGATTCGGTTGGGAACGTAAATTTCTTGCAAAGCATTTGTGTCCTTCAGCGTATATTACATTTACCATATAACCTCCAACAGATCCGTTCTGTTTGGATGTCAAGTCACCATTATAACCATCTGTAAGCGGTACTCCCAACTCACTTGCTACCTCATATTTGAATTTGTCCAGTGCGCCTTTTGCCTCTGGCACTGCAGCGCGGTTAGATGAACGATTTGCCATTTTTCATTTCCTCCTTTTGCATGTTTAAAGTTTTCACTGTTTTCTTGTGTTGTAACAATTCGTTTGTGATGTTACAGTGATAGTATATGGAGGAAATCACTTTTTACACTGGTAACTTCTGGTTTTTCTTTATAATGTTTTCTCTAATTGCTGATAACGCATCGTTTGTGTAACTGCGTGTTTCAGAAGCTTATGTTCCTGCAGATTCAACTCAGGATCTTCTGCTAATAATTTATCTGCTGCTTGGGCAGCTTGCTGAAGAAGTTCTGAATCTTGAAATACATCCGCAACTTTGAAATTCATTGTGCCACTCTGTCGAATTCCAAACAAATCTCCAGGACCGCGCAAGCGCAAATCCTCACTTGCAATGAAAAAGCCATCATTAGAATGATTTAATATCTCCAGCCGTTCTTTTGTCTCTTTTGATTTTGATGCACTCATAAAAATGCAGTACGACTGATGTTTTCCTCGACCAACCCTTCCTCGTAACTGATGTAGTTGCGCCAATCCAAACCGTTCTGCATTCTCGATCATTATAACAGTAGCATTTGGAACATCAATCCCAACTTCGATAACTGTTGTAGAAACTAAGATTTGAATTTCATTTTTGGCAAATGCACCCATTATGTCATCTTTCTTTGCCTGTTTCATTTTACCGTGCAGACATCCTACTTGAATCTCAGTTCCCATTATCTCCTGAAGCATTTCCGCATAATCTGTTACATTTTCCGCTTCCATGGATTCACTCTCTTCTACCATTGGACAAATCACGTAACATTGCCTGCCCTGATATATTTGCTTTTTCATAAATGCATACGCGGTATTCCTGTATCCGGTATCTACAACGCAATTTTTTATTGGGAGACGGTTTTTCGGTAGTTCACGAATGACGGAAATATCCAGATCACCATATAAGATAATCGCCAATGTTCTCGGAATAGGCGTTGCACTCATAACTAAAATATGAGGATAAAGCCCTTTTGTGGCAAGTGTTTCTCGTTGATGAACCCCAAATCGATGCTGTTCATCTGTAACAACAAGCGCCAAATTATGATACTGCACTTTTTCTTGAATCAGTGCGTGTGTTCCAACAATCAAAGCAGAAGTCCCATTTTCAATCTTTTCATAAATTATACGTTTTTCTTTTGCAGTCATGGATCCGGTTAAAAGAACCACATCCAGTGAAATTCCATACGTTTTGAAGAAACCGGAAATTGTTTCATAATGCTGCCTTGCAAGTACCTCGGTAGGCGCCATAATCGCCGCCTGATATCCATTGAGACCGGCATACATCATAGACAAAAGTGCAACAATTGTCTTTCCGGATCCCACATCTCCCTGCACCAGACGGGACATCACATGAATCCCAGACATATCTTGTTTAATTTCACGCCAAACATTTTTTTGCGCATTTGTCAATTCATATGGCAGAGAATGCAAAAATCGTTCTAACTCTGGCTGTTCTCTAAAACAATACGGATTTAACATACGATTTTCATGAACTTTCATCTTACGCAGCGCCAGAATAAAAAGTAAAAACTCTTCAAATACAAGCCTTGTTCTTGCCTGAAAAAATTCTTCTTTATTTTCCGGAAAATGCAACCCCTTGATTGCGTCTTTATATGAGACAAACCGATAAGCAGTTTCAATGGAAACAGGCAGAATCCCCGTACCAATTGTACACGAAATAACTGCCTGTTTTACTGCTTTTGTTACCATATTATTCGTCAGTCCTGCGGTAAGCGGATAAATCGGCTGAAGTGAATTCTGCTTTTCCGCGTATTTTGAGCAAGGATAAAAAACTTCCGGCTGCTCCATTACAATTCCATCTTTCTTCCGAACGATACGGCCACGAAGAGTTATCGCGCCACCTTTTGCAAGTGTATTTCGCAAAAACGGCATTCGATACCAAACCACTTTTAAAGTGCCTGTCAGATCTTTTAAATAGAGGGTTGTAATCTGCAGCCTAGAATTTCCGCCAACCTGGATTCTGCCATATATCGCTCCGGTAACAGTAACAACTTGACCTTCTGTTACATCACTGACAGCAACCGGTTCTTCATAGACTTGATAACCTCTTGGATAATAACGAAAAAGATCGCCAATTGTATAAATCCCAGCTTTCTGAAACAACTTTTCCGTTTTTTCTCCAATTCCTTTTAATTCATTTATTCTTGTATATTCTTCCATAATAGAATGATTTATTCTACCGACATCACATAATAATAAATTGGCTGTCCACCCATCTGCACATCTACATCTGCATCTGGATACAATTCTGCAATCTCTTCCGCAAAACGTTCTGCCTCTTCTGCTTTGATGTCTTCTCCATAATATAAACTGATCAATTCTGTATCTTCGTCCGCCATGATACCAAGCATTTCCTTTGCAGTCTCTTCTACTGACTGACCAACTGAGAGAATACCGGCATCTCCAATCCCCATGATATCTCCCTCATGAATTTCCTTGTCATCAATATGCGTATCCCGAACTGCGTAAGTCACCTGACCAGTCTTGACATTTTTAATCTCTTCCAACATCGTTTCTTCGTTTGTGTCTACATCTTCATCTGGCATATAATTAATAATCGCAGAAATTCCCTGCGGAACAGTCTTTGTCGGAATTACAATAATATCTTTATCCTCTGTCAGAGATTGTGCCTGGTTTGCTGCCAGAATAATATTTTTGTTATTTGGAAGTATAAAAATATGATCCGCATTCACATGATCAATTGCTGTCAACATATCTTCCGTACTCGGATTCATCGTCTGACCGCCTTCAATAATATAATCTACTCCCAATTCCTTGAAGATCGTATTCATTCCAGAACCGATAGAAACAGCAATAAATCCAACTGATTTTCTCGGTTCACGCGTTGCCTTTTTCTGCTCTTCTGCAAGCTTCTCTGCATCCCGAATTAACTTTTCCTGATGTTCTTCACGCATATTATCAATCTTCATACGAGAAAGCTGACCATAAGTAAGAGCTTTCTGAATTGCCAATCCCGGATCATTTGTATGCACATGAATTTTAACAATATCCTCGTCAGCAACGCAGACAATAGAATCTCCGATCGATTCCAAGTACGCTTTGAATTCCACCTCATCTTTATCTGAGAATTCCTTTTCGAGCATAATAATAAATTCTGTACAGTATCCAAACTTAATATCTGCTTCAGCCTGTGCTCCCGGTTTTATCATTTTTGTTCCTGCACTTGCATCGATTGCGCTATAATCAACTTCCTTTCCAAGGAAAGCATCATACGCACCATTCAACACTTCTAATAATCCCTGTCCGCCGGAATCCACAACTCCCGCTTCTTTTAATACCGGCAACATCTCCGGAGTCTTTTCCAATACTGCTTTTGCTTCTTCAATAACTGCAGGAATAAACACCTCTAAATCGTCTGTTGTTTCGGCAAGTTCCAGAGCTTTTTCCGAAAGCCCTTTTGCAACAGTCAGGATCGTACCTTCTTTTGGTTTCATAACTGCTTTGTATGCGGTAGCAGTTGCTCGATCACAGGCAGCAGCCAGGATCTGAACATCCAATTCCTTATAATCACGAATCACCTTTGTAAATCCACGTAAAAGCTGAGATAAAATCACTCCAGAGTTACCTCTTGCTCCACGCAGTGAACCGGAAGAAATCGCTTTAGAAACTGACAGAATATCTACCTTCTCCAATCCACTTACTTCTTTTGCTGCTGACATAATCGTCAAAGTCATATTAGTTCCTGTATCTCCGTCCGGTACAGGAAATACATTCAGTTCATTAATAAATTCCTTCTTTGCCTCCAGATTCGCCGCACCAGCAAGAAACATCTTGGTTAACAGCTCTGCATTTATCGTATTAATTGCCACGACAAGTTTCCTCCTTAATCAATCACTCGAACACCTTCAACAAAGATGTTAATTTTCTCTACTGTCATACCGGTAAACTCTTCTACCTTATATTTGACATTATTCATAAGGTTATCTGAAACAGAAAGAATGTTCACCCCATAAGAAACGATAACATGAAAATCTAATGTAATCTTATTATCGTCTGAAATTTCTAACTGAATCCCATGTGTCAGGCTTTCTCTTTTCAGCAATCTTGCCATTCCATCTTTTACACTGACTGCAGCCATACCTACAATCCCGAAACATTCAACTGCCACTGAGCCAGCATATTTTGCGATCACTTCCGGATTAATCGTAATGATACCCAAATCAGTACTCATACTACCTTTCATAATATATTACCTCCAGTTCAAATTGGATTTTCTCATAAATAACATTTGTATTATACGCTTTTTCCGCCTTCTTTACAAGATAGCAATGCTCATTTTACCATGATTTCCAAATTATGTGAATGAAAAGAATGTTTTCTTGTTCATTATTTAGATGTTTTTCCAGTTTTAACTTAGATTCTTCGAAAAAACTCTTGCAATCACAGAATCTTTCTGCTAAGATATTAGTGTTGTGAGTCCATGTGGGCTATTTAAGATTGTTAGGAGGTGCAATGATGGCTAAATGTGCTATTTGTGAAAAGGGTGCTCATTTCGGTAATAACGTAAGTCACTCCCATAGAAAATCACCAAAAATGTGGAAATCAAATGTAAAATCTGTTCGCGTTAAAACAGAAGGCGGTTCCAAGAAAATGTACGTTTGTACTTCTTGTCTGAAGTCCGGACGTGTAGAACGTGCTTAATTTTAACACTTCGATTTTTAATTGTAAATACTTTGATGACACGGAACAAAAAGACCCAGTATCAATCATGATATTGAGTCTTTTTTTTATCTTTAATTTTATTCCCTCTTTCATACTATTTACAAAACAACGCATATCCCAATACAGATAATCCGATTATAAATGCAAATTCTATCCACGCTGCAAATGGAAGAACCATGATCAGGAACATACCTAACGCAATACACAACAACGCAAAACCAATGAGACGTTTCATTAAAAAACTCCTGTTATCACACACGTTACTTCTAATAGTATTTTATGCATCATAACAAGAGTTCATGTATTTAAATAAATATGGGTTTTCACTCAAATAACTGACTTCTATTCCGCTTCATTTAACAGATCTGCCACCTCTTCTTCTGTAACCTTGTCTTCTTTACGTGTTGTAAATCGTTCTAAAAGTTCTGGTGCCATATCCAGAATCTTTGTGATCATATCCTGATTCTTGATATTTACAAGTCGAACATTTCCCTCTTTAATTACGAGAACCGAACTCGGTGTGATCTTTCCACTCATACCTCCCATGCCTTTGCCTTTCTTATCCGCCAAAGAAGAGCCTGCACCCATTCCAAACGACACATCAACCAGAGGTATAATTGTTGTATCTCCAACATGAATTTCATTTCCTACTACTGTTTTAGATGAGATCAAACCATCCAAACCGTTCAAAAGAGATTCCACCGTATTCTTAATATTGTTGTCTGACATAATCATTTCCTCCTTATCCATGTTATTTAAACGTTTTGATATGTCGTAGTGTCATTCGTACATTCTTATCCAGAATCACATGCAATCCTAAGGCTACAAAGTTTTTTGCTGTTATCTTCCCTTTTATCTCAATCTGACCTCGTAATTTCTTTTCTTCAAAATCTGGAATCACTTGAAAACAATCTGCAAAATATGGATATAAGATACTGATACCTGCTAATGCCTGTCCTGTCCATGCCGGATCATCGAATCCAAATTCAATTTCTCCCACGATCTTTTGCGGTCGCAGCCGTAATAAAAGACGTTTTAGTTCAGATACCACTTTTAAAAAAGCTGCCTGATGAATTTCATTTGTCAAAAATCCCAGAACTTTCTCTTTTTTTCGGATAATTTCACGTAGCTTATCGCGTATTTTTTTATATTTATATTCTATCTTATCCAGAATCGACTCTTTCTTTGGAACTGTTTTTTTTACTTCCCCAGTTTGATCCGGTGCCTTATCTGTAACTTTTCTTGTCCCCTTATTTGAAACATCTTTTGAAACAGTTCCTTCGTTTTTAATTGTTTTTTCAGGAATATTGATTTCTTTATTTTTTGTCTCATTTACAGAAGATTCCGATTCTATACTTCTTTTGATTGGTGTTTCACGTAATTCGATATCCTCATTTCCAAAATATTTCCATGCAATACGTAGATTCCAAGTCGACTTCCCTTCACTATAACAAACCGTACCGG
>Garnier_p2__coassemble_2864_pt1 | contig 9634 bp, 4 predicted proteins | sample Garnier_p2__metabat2_low_PE_029 | metagenome-assembled genome bin Garnier_p2 | reverse complement strand
GAAGCAGAGGATTTTCTGGAAGAAGAGTATGAAGAAAGTGAGACTGGCGTTGGGGGAGAACAGCCAGAATTTGTTGAAGAAGCTGAAGAGGATTGGATCCCGGAAGCAGATGAGACAGTTTCTGAGAAAGAAGGAGCTATGGAAGATAAGAATAGGGGTACAACACCGATTTTGTCACCAGATATTCAGAGGCTGATTGATGAGATCGAAGGGAATATTCCGCCGCAGGAGGAGAAACCTGTAGCGAAAGTAGATTATTATGAAGAAGATGATGAGCCGCATGAAAATATGGGCGCTTTAGCAGATGAACTTCGTATGGAAGATGAATCAGACGAATTTGAGGATTATGACGATCTCTTAGATGAGGATGAGTACGCGGAAGAGGAATATGCAGAAGATGAATACGCGGAAGACGAGGATGAAGATACGTTTGTATGGAGTAAAGAAGATGCAGTAGATGCTGCAGAAGCAGAATCATTCGGAATGTACGAAGAACCATACGAGGCGGAGGCAGAAGACTACGAAGAAGTTTATGAGGATGAAGCAGAAGACTTTGAAGAGGTCTATGAGGATGAAGCGGAAGATTACGAAGAAGTCTATGACGATGAATTAGCGGAAGACTACGAAGAAGTCTATGATGATGAATTGGCAGAAGACTTTGAAGAAGATTATGAAGATGATTTATATGAAGATGATCTTCAGTCTGTAACAGAGAGCTTTGAAGAAGAATTCCGGCCGCAGAAGCATTTTGATGAAATGGATGATCGTGAGATTCCGGATGATGACGATGAAATTGATTTGCTATCAGCAACGACTCCACTGAGCCGGAAGGAAACTGCAAAGCTGATTGCAACAGGAAAGACAGCACCATTGCCTATGGATGAAATTTCGGATGCACTGTCTATTTCAGACACAGGATTTGTAGTACATGGAAGATACGATCTGAAAGCACAGAGTGGAATCGGTACTCGCGCAGGACTGACAGATGAACAGAAGAAATTGTTCTCTTATTTCGTTCCTGTTCGTGGTATGAGTGAGCAACTTGTGGATGTGCTGGAGCAAGATAAGAATTGTACAAATCGAAAAGGAAGTTCTTGTACAGGAAACTTATTGATTATTGGTAATAAGGGAAATGGAAAGACTGTTCTTGCTGTTGATGTTGTGAAGGCGATTCAAAAACAGCGGAAGATTCGTCAAGGAAAAGTTGCAATTGTAACAGGCGATTCTTTAAATAAAAAGAAAATCAGTGATATTTTTGAAAAATTGTATGGTGGAGCACTGATTATTGAAAAAGCCGGTAAGATGAATGAAAAGACGGTTGCAAGATTGAATAAGGCAATGGAAAGTGATACCGGAGAATTGCTGATTGTATTAGAAGATCAGAGAAAGCCTTTGGATCGCTTGCTGAGTTCAAACAGAGAGTTCCGTAGAAAGTTTACAAGTCGTTTGGAAGTGCCGGTATTTATTAATGATGAGCTGGTTACATTCGGTCAAACGTATGCGCAGGAAAACGGATACCGGATTGATGAAATGAGTATTTTGGCATTATATAGCCGGATTGATTCATTGCAGAGAGAGGACCATGCAGTGACTGTTGCGGAAGTAAAAGAAATTATGGATGAGGCAATGGCACATTCGCAGAAGGTATCTGCAAAGAAACTGGTTAAGAGAGTCTTCGGAAGGAATACAGACGATTCCGATCGGATTATTCTGACGGAGAAAGATTTCAACATATAAAAGAATTAGTTACTAACAAAATATAAGCGTTGTTGTAGTTGAGTCAGAACTGCAGCAACGTTTATTTTAGTTTCCACTTCTTTTGTCAGAAAAGAAAAATTTAGTGGATTTGTATGAAATGTATGTAATATTAATCAATTTTTCTGCCGATATTCGGAAATTGTGACTATTGAAAAAAATGTCGAATACAGTTAAAATGTTTTATATATATGTTGGGTTATGAGAGAAAATGAATATTGGGAGGGAAAAGAGATGAGCGAAAGCGATAAGAGGAAGCGCGTGGAGTTAATTCTTGTGATGGTTCTTGATGTGCTTGCTTTGATGGTTAGTTATGGGGTGGCTAATTATATTCGAAATGGTAGTTTTATCTGGAAGGATCAGAGGGTGACGGAATCAACGGTATTCTTATATATACTACTGGTCTATATTGTTGTATCTTTTTTTCGAAATACAAAGAAAGATTTTTTCGAGCGCGGGTATTTAAAAGAGCTCGTTGATATTATTAAAGAGACAACATGTGTTCTTGCAATTCTGATTATTACATTATTCTTACTGAAGATTTCTACAGATTTTTCAAGGGTTGTGATCGTGAGTACATATTTGATGGTGATTGGGCTGCAATATGTATTGCGTAATGGATTTAAGCTATATGTGAAGTGGAGACAGGAGAAGAATTTTTACACGAAACGTCTGGTTATTTTGACGATGATGGATAAGGTTCCGGAGATCATGGAGCGTTTGAATCTGGAGTCTATGTACGATTATAAATTAAAGGGATGGATTTTACTGGATGCGCCGGATGATATGATCGAAAAGGAATACTACGGGGCGCAGGTCATGGGCAATTATTTCTCTATGTATGATTGTCTGACGCAGAGAGTTGTGGATGAAGTATACATTAATGTTCCATATCGAAGCGGTGTGCATGTGGGACAGGTGATTGAGCGCTATGAGGATATGGGGCTGACAGTCAATTTGAATGTTAACATCTTTGATATTGACTTAAAATATGCGAAGAAAGAGCTGCGTTCTCTGGGAGGTGTGTATGCAATTACTTTCCAGCAGAGCGTTGTCGATATGAAGATGCGTGTTGTGAAACGAATTATGGATATTGCGGGAGCGCTGGTGGGATTAGTAATCACAGGTGTTGTCACGATTTTTTTGGCGCCTGTTTTGCTGTTGGAATCTCCGGGTCCGTTGATCTTTTCTCAGACGCGTGTGGGATTGAATGGAAGAAAGTTTAAGTTCTATAAGTTCCGTTCCATGTACAAGGATGCGGAGGAACGGAAGAAAGAGCTGATGGCAAAGAATCAGATGAGCGGACTGATGTTTAAGATGGATGATGACCCACGTATTACAAAGGTTGGAAAGTTTATCCGTAAGACAAGTATCGATGAACTGCCGCAGTTTTGGAATGTGTTGAAGGGAGATATGAGTCTGATCGGGACAAGACCGCCTACTGTGGATGAGTTTGAGAAGTATAAGACCCAGTATAAGCGTCGTCTGAGTATCCGTCCGGGAATTACCGGGTTGTGGCAGGCAACGGGAAGAAGTGACATTACGGATTTTGAAGAAGTTTTGAAACTGGATCTGGAGTATATTGATAACTGGTCCATTTCTCTCGATATTAAGATTTTATTTATGACGGTGTTTGGAGTGCTTTTGAGAAAAGGAGCAAAGTAATGCAAAATATACAGAAATATAGAAGGATGAAAAACCTTTTTTTAAGACAGAGTTATCTGGATGCTTGGGAGGACTATGGGAGAAGTATCCGAAAGTCCAGCTATGCACAATGGGATTATGTAGTATTGACTGCATCCAATGAAGCACAGGCAATGTCTTTTGAAGAGCAGATCGCATGGAGAAGAGACAAGGGTGTGCTTCCGAAGAATACAAGATTTCTGGTGATCCCTGATCCGGAAGGAAAACGCATTGGTTCCGGAGGGGCAACGTTGCAAGTGTTACGTGTGTTGTCTGAGCAAGAAGGGTTTCAGGGGAACTTCCATAATAAACGCGTGCTGGTGATCCATTCCGGTGGAGACAGTAAACGAGTGCCACAGTACTCTGTTTGTGGAAAATTGTTTTCTCCCGTTCCGAGAGAATTGCCGGATGGAAGACCATCTACATTATTTGATGAATTTTTGATTGGAATGGCAGGGGTTCCGTCCCGGTTTAAAGAAGGTATGTTGATTTTATCAGGGGATGTGCTGCTGTTATTTAATCCGCTACAGATCGATGCTTCTTTTGAAGGGGCAGCTGCAATTTCTATGAAATCTCCGGTGGAAATCGGAAAGGATCATGGCGTGTTCTTAAATGATGGGACGGATCATGTGCAGAAGTTTTTACATAAACAGACGGTAGAGACATTAACCGATATGGGAGCTGTCAATGCAGAGGGAAATGTAGATCTGGATACGGGAGCTGTATTGTGTGGCTCAGAAATGTTGGAAGCGCTGTTTTCTTTGATCTCCGAGAATGGAGAGATTCAGGAAGAAAAGTATGCGCAGTTTGTAAATGAAAAATCGCGTATTAGTTTTTACGGAGATTTCTTATATCCGCTTGCAAAAGATTCGACATTAGAGCAATTCTATGAGGAGCAGCCGGAGGGAAGTTTCTGTGAAGAATTGCATGACTGCAGAACAAAGATCTGGGAAGTGCTGCATCAGTTTCCGATGAAGTTGATCTGCTTGTCACCGGCAGAATTTATTCATTTTGGTACGACAAGGGAACTTCGCCAGCTTCTGACAGAAGAAATCAGTGATTATGAATTTTTGGACTGGAAACCTGTTGTATGTGCCAATCGTGCCATTGAAGGGGCAGCGCTTCACAAGGCGTTGTTGGGAGACGCAGTAACGATAGAAGAAGGCTGTTATATTGAAAATAGTATGTTAAAAGGCAATACAATTGTGCATCAAGGCGCAGTGGTAAGTAATTTGTGCCTGGAAGAGGTGGAAGTACCTGAGAATACGGTTTTACATGCAGTACAGCTGGGGGATGCAGAGAGCCATCTTGTACGTATCTATGGTGTTTATGATAATCCGAAGAATACTTTAGAAAATCACGGTTCTTTTTTGACTGGGAATCTGGAAGACTTGATCGAGAAGGCAGGGGTTACCGCAAAGGACTTGTGGGAAGATGAGGAGCATTATCTGTGGAATGCAAAGCTATATCCGGCAAAAGCCACACAGAAGGAGGCTGTACAGGCATCCCTTGTCCTGGCGAAAATTCTGGCGGGAACGGCTACATCAGATGAAGTTCAAAGCTGGAAGCAAGAGACACGATACAGTCTGCAGGAATCTTTCCTTCTTGGAAATACAACCTGTTTTATCAAGTGGGAAAATGAGCTGGAAAATCAGATCCTGGTGGAAAAGTTTTTGGAAAGATTGTTTGCAGGAGAACATTATATTCCGGCTCTGAAGCTATTTGGTGAGAAGGAAATCAATGAACGTCAATTTGAAATCTTGATGGAAAAGGCAGAAACAATGGAATTCTCTCAGAAAATCCGCGTGCTGTATGCGATTTCACGTTCTATGAAATACCAGTCTGCGGTATTTCATGGTATAGGATATGATGTGATTGAAAAGCTGTGCTTTGATACGATCCAGGAAGCAGTATGTGGAGATTCAGAATTCGTTGATGATATCGAGTACCATATCGCAAAAGATGCGGTGAAGGTAACCCTTCCGGTTCGTGTGAACTGGGGAGGCGGCTGGACAGACACTCCGCCATATTGTAATGAAAAAGGTGGCGTTGTATTAAATGCGGCGATTCTGTTAAAGGGTGAGAAGCAGATTGAGGTAGAGGTTCGTAGACTGGATGAACTGCATATTGAGTTTGCAAGTTTGGATTTTAATGCTTATGGAAAGGCAACTACGGTAGAAGAGGTTCAAGATTGTCACAATCCGTATGATTCATTTGCGCTTCATAAAGCGGCATTGATCGCTTGTGGTGTGATTCCAAAGACAGGAGAGGCAAACCTACAGGAGATATTGAAGCGAATTGGCGGTGGAATCTACTTGTCTACAAGAGTATGTAATGTGCCAAAGGGCTCCGGACTTGGAACAAGCAGTATCTTATCTGGGGCAGCAGTGAAGGCAATCGGAGCGTTTTTCGGTCAAGAGTGGTCTGATGAAACGTTATATGAAACAGTACTTCATTTAGAGCAGATTATGAGTACCGGCGGAGGCTGGCAGGATCAAGTCGGCGGCCTGACTCCGGGAATTAAATATATTACAACAAAGCCAGGAATGACACAGCGTATCAAGGTGGAATACGTTCAACTGGATGAAGCAACAAAAGAAGAATTGCAGGAGCGATTCGCTCTGATCTATACAGGACAGAGAAGACTGGCAAGAAATCTCCTTCGTTATGTAGTGGGAGGATATATCGGCGGAAGAGAAGAGTCGGTAGAGGCGCTGGAAGAAATGAAACATCTGGCAGTGCTGATGAGATATGAATTGGAACAGGGAAATGTCGATGAGTTCGCAAAACTATTAAATCAGCATTGGGAAGTCTCTAAGAAGCTGGATATGGGGTCAACAAATACGTGTATTGATCAGATTTTCGAATCGTGTGAAGATCTAGTTGATGGAAAGTTTATCTCAGGTGCAGGCGGAGGCGGATTCCTTCAGGTGATTTTGAAAAAAGGCGTAAGTAAAGATACTTTGAGAAACCGACTGCGCAGTGTATTCCAGGATTCTGGGGTAGATGTGTGGGAAAGTGAATTTATTTGGGAAGTATAAGAATAAGGCACATGTGGATATAGAAAATAACGATCATAGGTATTGCAAAAAATGAGGGGAAATGGCAAGAAATCTGTGATATGATAGGAAAACAAAAGACATATAGTTGATTTTATGAAATTACGAAAGAGGACAAGATGATTACTTCTGAAGAGAATAATTTAAAAAAATACGTTCGCAAGGTTGATAAGAGTCAAATTCCAACCTGTAATATCATGGGCGTAAACATCGCAGCTATCAATATGGAGTGGCTGATGAAATATTTGGACAAGAACCTCAAAGATTTGAGTGGAGACTATATTTGTGTCTCGAACGTACATACCACCGTAACGGCTTATGAGGAGCCTGAATATTGTGCAGTACAAAATGGTGGAATAATGGCCATTCCAGACGGAGGGCCACTGTCCACAGTTGGTAGAAAGCGCGGTCATAAGAATATGCAAAGAACAACGGGACCGAGTTTAATGGGTGAGATTTTCAAGATCACAGCTGAAAAAGGATATCGTCATTTCTTCTACGGCAGCAAGCAGGAGACCTTGGATTTGTTGGAAGAAAAGCTAAATGAGAATTATCCAGGAATTCAGATTGCTGGTATGTACAGTCCTCCTTTTAGACCGCTGACCGATGAGGAAGATGCCGCTGTCATTAAAATGATCAACGATGTAAAGCCAGATTTTGTGTGGATTGGTTTAGGTGCTCCGAAACAGGAGAACTGGATGGCGGCGCATCAAGGCGAGATTAATGGATTGATGATAGGTGTAGGTGCAGGGTTTGATTATTATGCTGGAAATATACAAAGAGCACCTGAGTGGATGCAAAAAAGTAATTTGGAATGGCTGTATAGATTAATGCAGGATCCCAAACGATTATTTTATAGATATTTTCATACAAACACAAAGTTTATTTGGAATGCAGTAGTGAGAGGGAAGTAGTGGTGGATAAAAAAGAAAGAGTTTTAATAGTTCATAATTATTATCAAATACCTGGTGGTGAAGATACCGTTATTATGAATGAAAAGAAAATGCTAGAAGAATATGGGCATAAAGTTGTTCTTTATACAAGAAGTAACTCAGAACTAAAAACGATGAGCAAAATAAGAAAAATTTTATTGCCTATTACTACAGTATTTAATTTTCGAACCTATAGAGAGATAAGAAAGATTATATCTGAACAGAACATTGATATTGTTCATGTTCATAATACATTAAATCTAATAAGTCCTGCTGTGTATTATGCTGCTCTTTCAAAAAAAATACCAGTTGTTCAGACAGTTCATAATTTTCGGTTACTTTGTCCAGGGGCAACTTTTTATAGAGATGGACATATTTGCGAAGATTGTGTGCAATATGGGTTAAAATGTGCAGTGAAGCATAGTTGCTATCGAGAAAGCAAAATTCAAACTTTAGCATGTGTGATTAGTACATGGTTTCATCGATTGACTGGAATATATGGGAAAATTAATTATATTTGTTTAACGGAGTTTAATAAGAAAAAGTTGCTTGAATGGAAACAAATTAGAGAAAAAAAAGTTTTTGTAAAACCTAATTTCACGGAAAGTCCAAAGGAAATTATTCCTAAAAATGGAAGAAAAGAACAGTTTGTTTTTGCAGGAAGAATTGATGAGATAAAAGGTATACAGGTGCTTCTTGAAGCTTGGAAAATAATGAAAGAAAATGCACCTAAATTAATAATTTGTGGCACAGGTCCATTAGAAAAATGGTGTAGACAGTTTATAGAAGAAAATTCAATAAAGTCGGTTCGAATGTTGGGATTTGTTTCAAATACCAATGTTAGAAAAATTGTTGCAGAATCTAAAGCGTTGATTTTACCAACTCAGTGGTATGAAGGTTTTCCAATGAATATTGTGGAAGCATTTTCTGTTGGGACACCAGTAGTATGTTCTGATCATGGGAATGCCGGAAATATAGTAATGGAGGGAATTACGGGATCTAAATTTTCAGGGGGATCATCTATAGATCTTGTTCAAGCATTAAAACGATTAGAAAATTATGAAGAGATTTATAATACAACTTATAAAAGAAGTAAACAATTATATTCAAAAAAAGAGAATTATAAATGTCTTATAAATATATATAAATGTGTATGGGAAGAAGGAAAATAAAAAATGTATGATTTGATATTATATGATACGTCCAATTTTGTGGATTTTCCTATAGGAGGACAAATAACCAGTATAAGAAATTTTTTAAAATATTTAGCAAATCGAAAGAAGGAATTCTGCGCTCATATTCTATTGGTCGGAATTTCAACGAAGAAAAAAGATATAGGAAAAATTAAAAAAGTAAAAATTGATAATGTAGAATTTGATTTTTTGCCAGTATTATACCGGGAAGAAAATTTAACGAGCGTAAAAAAATCATTGCGTATAGAGTATTTAAAAGCACTTATTAAGAAAAGAAAAAGTATTGTAGCAAAAAAAAAATCGGTACACTATATACATACTCCTGAGGCATTTATTGGAGTGAAAATGATATATCCAAAAGCTAAAACAGTAGTATTTTCTCATGGCAGTTTTTTTAATATGGTTGCAGGTTTCAGATTTTATCAAAATAATAAGATAGTTCATTGGTTATTTAATCATGTTATAATCTATTTATTAAAAAAAGCGGATTTAATTTTTACGTTAGATGAGACATCTACAAAACAATATTTAAATTATACTAAAAAGGTAGTACGAGTTGAGAATTCTATTATTTTACCTGAGGTAAGAAAAAAACGTATGAGTTGTCATAGACCTATTAGACTGCTTTTTGTTGGAAGATTGTCAAAAGTAAAACGGGTAGGTGAGATTATAGAAACAATAGCCTTGATGAATGGAAATGCTGTTCTTACAGTTGTCGGAGATGGAGAAGAATATCCTTATCTTAAGCAAAAAATAAGAGAATATAATTTAGGTGATTATATAAAGTTGGAAGGAGCAGTTCCGCCACAAAATATTGGTCAATACATGGAAGATAACGATATCCTTGTTATGAATTCTAAATTTGAAGGTAAGCCAATGACTATTCTTGAGGCTTTAAGCTATGGAATGCCAGTCATTACAACTCCTGTAGGAGGAATAAAGGAAATGACAGAAAATGGGAAAAATTCAGTATATACAAACGGTAAAAAAGAGCAAATTAAAGATGCTATAT
>Garnier_p2__coassemble_2641_pt1 | contig 10556 bp, 15 predicted proteins | sample Garnier_p2__metabat2_low_PE_029 | metagenome-assembled genome bin Garnier_p2 | reverse complement strand
TTGGTTCCGGATTCGGTTCCGGATTTGGTACGGAACCTGTTACTGTAAACGTGATATCCGGCAAAACACCAAAATACCCTTCTTTTACAACACCATTTCCATCCCCAAAGTCAATTCCTGGACTCCATTCATTGGCTTTTTCATAAATTGTTCCACCTGATAATGTCCATGTACCTTCCGGAACATTGGTCAATGTGATCGTATTCTGAAGCCGGTCTCCTTCTGCGGAACGCACCTCCGTAACTCCGGGAATATCTGTCTGATACACCGTCTGTACAATCCCTGAAAAACTACTGTTCCATGCACCCGGAACACTTCCGACCGGGGTCTGGATTCCATCCAGAGTAATCGTCACAGTCCCTTCTTCGGCCTGCTGAACACTAATATTTACTGCTTTATTTTTTAAATCATAGACAACATCGCCTGCCTGCATCTGCGTCTCTGAAATAAAATTCACCACATCTCCCTGATATGTATACTTCCGATCTGTAGAATAATAATATGTTTCATATTCATTCATCTCCAAATCGGCCTGCGTAATCTCCACAACTGCGGTATTTTTCGGTTCTTCATTGGTATCTGCAGCTATAATTCCCTGTACATTTCCCAGAAGAATCACCAGCACAGCTACCCATGCAAGAATTCTTTTTGTTCCTCTTTTTCTCATTCTTTTCCTTTCTTCTTTTTTTGTGAGGTACCGGACTGTTTTATCGCATGCTTGGCAACAAAAAAACAGCCTTCCGGCTGCTCTTATCATACACAAAATCAGTTTCCTTACCGGAAACTGACCGCTGTTTCTGTGTATCCTCTTCTCCTCACCGAAAGATTTTACGTATATTTATTGGCAGATATCCTGGCTTAGGACTAGAACCTACTGACCGCCCTTCCCATATCACCCTGACATTGATACAGTGGTATGCGGATTTCGTCATCCCTTACAGTAAAGTGAGTTGCTACGGATTTGCACCGTATTCCCTTTTTCATCCGGATGTTCCGGAACCAATATACTATTATTATAAATTTTTTTAGGTTTCTGTCAATCTCCAGACTGAATCTCCTTAAATTATTCCAATTTATGCAAAAATTTTCCCTCTCTGATTTCTACAAGTACAATATCCGGTCCAATTTTCTTAATACACTGAAATGGAATTACATATTCGCAATCTGTTCCTAAAAACCCCCATATTTTCCCTGGTCCCGGAACTACAATTGCCTCAATCTGTCCTGTACAAGAATCAAACACAAGATCCACTACGCATCCCAATCGTTTGCAATCACACGTATTAATCACTTCTTTTTCCCGGAGTTCACACAATCTCATATTCGATTCTCCTTTTTCTTTAACAACACGCTTTTCTATACTCAAAATATGCTTGTTTTCAGTTTTTGTGCTTTTTCACTTTCCCTTTTTTCAAAAATCAGCTAAAATCTTCTTAGTACAATCTATATTAACAGTATATTTTCAGCAATATTATAAAGGAGATTTTCAATTATGAAAGAAACCATTTTAGTTTTTAACCTTCCGGATAAACAATCTCGACTAGCCATTGAAAAGGCCTTATTTCCTTTAAAAGTACGGCTCCGTTCTGTCCCTAAGGAACAATATAATCAACCACTGGGGGTTCTGGCAGGCATCAAGGAAATCCCCGCCGTCGAAGAACCTTTCACCGGAGAGGAACTCCCTGACACCATGTTTGTATTTGCCTTTTTATCAGATGCAAAACTCAACCAAGTTTTGGCTGCAATGCGAAAAAGCGGCGCCGGCCCATTTCCTTATAAGGCGATTCTGACACCAACAAATCAGTTTTGGACAGCTCACGAATGTTTCCGGGAAATAGCAGAAGAACATCGCACAATGAATTCCTAACGAATACAGTTTTCCATGCAGTGAAAAAGACGCCGACAATGTCAGCGTCTTTTCTGCTAAAAGTCCTTATTCATGAATTCACAATTCTATGTGATTGATCATATCTGTATCTTAGAAGCCTCATTTTCAATTATCAGCAGCCCGGTTTTCAGCAAGATCGGACGAAGTACATTATACAAAACTGCAACAAGAATGGTAGATACAACTGCATTTACAAATGTTGTCGCTGTACTCCATTTTGCGAGTACTTCTGCCATTTCCTGTGGCTGTCCCAAAATGTATTGCTTGTAAAAATAACCAACCAGTGGATCTGCCACCACATTAAATCCCAGTCCTGCAATTGATGCAATTACGCTCCATCGGAATATATACTTCTTATCTGTACTTTCATTAATTTTAGCAATTCGGTGTGCAACCAATCCGACAATCAGTCCAATGCAAAACTTCAATACAAACGTCTTTGGTGCTCCTACAATATAAACCGGATCCAAAATATCTGCAATTGTCATTCCCAGCGCTCCTGCAAGACCTCCATATCCACCACCGAGTAGCAACGCTGCCAATACACAAAATGCATTTCCGATATGTAATGACGTTGCATCACCACCACCAGGCATTGGTATTTTAATCTGAAAGAATGTAAAAGACACAAAGCAAAGCGCTGCAAGTAATGCTGTCTGTGCCAATTTTATCACTGTTCGTTTTCTCTTTTCCATACTTCTCCACTTCCTTCTTCATTTTTCTTGCTCTTATCCTAGCACGCAACTGGCTCTGTTTAAATATCCAGTTTTTCACTTTTAAACCAGTCCAGTTTATTTATTCTTTCCGCTTTTCTTTTCAAACTGGCTCTTGATTTCTCCGGATATATGTTGTAATATGTACACATACTAAATATAGTTTTTATTACTACGTTATACATCTTTTATGTTTTATCATCTGGGAGGCGTTAAATTTATGAAACAACACATTAAAGATCCAGGAAGTGCAATTACACATTTTATCGGAATGCTAATGGCAATTTTTGCAGCTATTCCGCTTTTAATCAAAGCGGCTCATGAACCGGGACACATTTATGTAGTCTCACTTGCAATCTATGCGGCAAGTCTGATTCTCTTATATGCCGCAAGCACAACTTACCATACATTTGATAAATCCGAAAAAATCAATACCATCCTTAAAAAGATTGATCACATGATGATTTTCGTTTTAATTGCCGGAAGTTATACGCCAATCTGTCTTTTAGTATTGGACAAAAAAACAGGGATTCCACTACTTGCCCTCGTATGGGGAATCGCCATAGCCGGGATTTTGATCAAAGCCTTTTGGGTTTATTGTCCAAAGTGGGTATCTTCTGTTCTTTACATTGGAATGGGATGGACCTGTGTTCTGGCATTTACACAGATTTTAAATAGTTTATCTCCGGCAGCCTTCGGTTGGTTACTTGCCGGTGGTATTATTTATACTGTTGGTGGTATCATTTACGCATTAAAATTACCACTGTTTAATAATAAACATAAAAACTTCGGAAGTCATGAAATTTTCCATCTCTTCGTTATGGGCGGAAGTGCCTGCCACTTTATTGTAATGTATTCCTATCTCCTCCCATAAAATTTCCACAACCAAAAAAGGCGCTGTTCGACAACTGATTCAATTCAGTTACCGAACGGCGCCACATTTTTTAACTTTATCACTTATATGAATCGTTTCATAACTAAATAATATTTGCCGTTTGCATTCTCCGATCTATTCCATGTTCAATAATATACTCTGCAACTGATCGTGGAACCTGCTGTATCCACTCTTTATTATTCTTTCGAATCAACTCACGAACCGCCGTTCCACTGGTTCCCATATCTTCTGGATTTCTTCTCCAAAGCACTTCCGTCTTCAGCCCTTGGCTTTGTAAAATCCGATATTTTTCTTCATCCCAAGGAGTACAAAGACTCATATAATACGTTGCATCCTCCGGTGCATACTGTGTAATCAAGTCCGGCTGGCTGATTGGAAATGGAATAATTTCAAACTCTTTCCGCTTCACTCCAAAATCACGAAGTGCTCCCTGTATCATTTCCATCCGCTCAAAATAAGTCAATGGATTCTCTCTCTTTGTCACCCCGTTTACATCCAGCGGTGATGTTGCAGCATAAGCTACAATATCCGGGTGCGTAACTCCTATATATAACTTATTACAACGCATCTTCGCTGCCAGCACACCTTCCATATGTTTCAAATGAAAAATTTGATATCTCCCAAAAATGACGCCTTTCTCTACCATAATATCATTCTTCCTCCTTATAGTTCTTTTCTTATAACTCCCCAAAATTCCATCAATCTATCCAGTGAATAGGCTGCATTTGCAGGACTGGTCGATGGCAAACCTACTATCTCTCTGCCTGTATTTTCCCGGCTATACTTCTCATACAGCTTTTTTGCCGTCCCACCATTTGCATAAATCGTCTGAATCTCCGTATTTTGTAAAATACAGTTCAAATCAGCGGGTACAACATTTCGAATACTGCTGTCACTGGAACCAATGATTTCACAACTCTCAATCACATCCCAGATAGCAATTCCATTTTCCAAAAGGAGCATCTTCTTTTCTTCTATCGTCTGTGGCACCTCCCATCCGGTCAACCTCGCCATGACTTTCCAAAATCGGTTTTGTGGATGCCCATAATAAAAATTTTGTTCTCGCGATTTCACCGATGGAAATGTTCCTAAAATCAATACTCTGGAACGTTCGTTAAAGATGGGAGCAAACTCATGCGAAACAATCTCATACTCTGTCTGTTTCATCTCAATTCCTCCTTTAATTCCTTTCCGTCCAGAGCTACATGTTGCAGTACATCCTTTTGGTCATATACCAGTTTCAGAGAGAAGAAGGGACGACCTTCTTCCAACAACCGGAAGAAAATTTTATCCCCTTCCCATAGCTCCAAATCATAAATCGCCTTCTTATCTACCCACTCAAGTTCCCCTTCATCACAGGGAATCGGCGTACCTTCAAACCCATCTGCGGTATAAAGAGACATATATTCTATGGTATCTTCTCCATATACAAACGTCACAATTCCTCGATACTGCCATGAAGTCAACGTATATCCAGTTTCTTCTTTTACCTCTCGCAGAAGACATTCCTCCGGACTTTCATTTTTCTCAAAATGCCCTCCCACGCCAATCCACTTATCCTTATTGACGTCATTCTCCTTCACAGTGCGGTGCAGCATGAGATATTTTCCATCTTTTTCAATATAACATAAGGTACTTAATTCTTTCATCATCCTTTTCTCCCTGTAACTGTATCTGTGATGTAACTCGATCTATTCTTTCAAAACTCGCTTTAACACATCCGTTACCTTTTTCACCGGAATAATTGCAATCTGCACCTTTCCACTTCCCTTTGTCAACAACGTTTCTACAAAAAGAATCTCTCCACCGGCAGAGGTCCATGCCAGACCGGTCACAATTCCCGAAACACATCACTTTTCCTTACAGTATTTTCGCAGAAAACATTCCTCACACTTAGGACTTCTTGCCGTACAAATACTTCTTCCAAATGTAATGATCTGAATGTTATACAAAATCCAATGGTCCTCCGGCAATTCCTTCATCAAATCCTTTTCAATCTTTTCCGGATCAGATTGCTTTGTCAGTCCCAGCCTGTTAGAAATTCGTTTCACATGGGTATCCACGACTACACTGGCATCATGGTAAATATTTCCCCGTATTACATTCGCCGTCTTCCTTCCTACTCCGGCAAGCGAAGTCAGATCTTCCAAACTTCTCGGCACCTGACCACCAAACTTATCCCTTACATCCTTCATACAGGCGATAATATTCTTCGCCTTATTATGATAAAACCCAGTAGGTTTAATATCCTGCTCTAGTTCCTTCAAATCCGCATTCGCAAATGCGTCCGCAGACGTATATTTCTGAAACAAATCTTTGGTTACAATATTGACCCTGGCATCCGTACACTGCGCGCTCAACATTGTTGCAATCAACAACTGCCATGGAGTCTCATAATTCAAATAACAGATAAACTCCGTCCCATACTGTTTATCTAAAATATCTAATATTTCTTTCGTTCGTTTTTTCATGTAGCTCCTATCTTCTCCTTATGCATTATCCCTAATTTGTATTCCTATAAAATTTCTCGACCGAATCTTTTAGTTTTAAAAACAATTTATAATATTCTCCAATGACTACCTGAAATTTTTTTGCTGCAAGTGTTCCATCATAATCATGAGCCAACTGATTTCTGTCTTTCAACATCCGCATCCATCCGTCATCATCAATGATGCCATTCTGAAATGCCTGTTGTAAAGTTCCTCTCGGAGACCCCAAAGGAAAATCCAGAACGCCCAATTCCTTTACAAGAATATCTTTCATCACTTTCCATGCAATATCAAAAGTAAGATTAAAATTCAACACTGTAGCCTCTAATACAAAATCCGCTTTGGGATCTGCTGTACGACTTTTTTCTAAATTTTTCAGGCTTTTGCAAAACGTATTGTAACGATTAATATATTTGCTTTCCATATTTTTTTATGTCCTCCATCAAAAATTCGTTATGGATATTTTCATAATCAAAAATATCAATTTTACGAAGTGTCATAATCTCTTCCAATGCTTCTTCTAATTTCAATATATCTTCACATCCGTATACAACAAAATCAATATCACTGGTATCAGTTGCAGTCCCTGTCGCAAAAGACCCAAATAAATCCAGCCGTTTTACACCATTTGCTTTACAGATTGCTGCAACCTCATCTATCAGTTCCGAAATCGGCATTACATTCATAATACACTGCTCCTTGTTCTTCAAACCTATTTCTTTATCTCAATTATACTTCAACCTGTATGCAATAACAATAAAAAATGGATGAGCACTTATATATCTGTACTCATCCATCTTCTTTATTCCCCGCCCGGTCCGTCATGTCTCGGCACTTCATCTGGAATTACATTCGTTGCATTTGTCTGTGTTGATAATGGCACTTCTATTTTGGATAGTATGGGCAGAATGGAGGATTTTATGCTTTATCTCTATTTTTTCATATCCCCAGCATAATGCCTTGAAAAATAATACTTGCAATCAAGCTAATCAAAATCCCACCCAAAATAGTACAAAATACAATTCCCATTATCGGATGTTTTCTCTCCCATTTTTTTTAGAATACCATAAATTTTTTGTTCCCATTTACTTTCTTTATCCCAAAATGGAGCTATGAACTGTTTTTTCTTATATATTCTCTCTTGTTCCTTTTTCTCAAGCATTAAGCTTTGAAACTTTCTATAATACATCCATAATCTGCAATTTTGATTTTCTTGTAAATTTTTCACTTCTAGCAACATGCCATTATATATAATATCCATAATATATTTTCTCCAATGCATTTCTTGTCACACATCCAATATCACTTTCTAAATGGTATACTATCCCCACACAATGTCCCCAATGATGTCAAGTCATTGCCACAGATTTCTATCCTCCATATTTTCCAAGTTTTACATATAATCCTATAGCGTTTGTTTTATTAATCCATTCAGAGATACTAGGGGTAAATGTCAATAATCCCGCTTGTTTTTTAAAGTGTTCAGATTCGAACACTTTAAATTCCGGATTATATATTTGTTCCCATACAGATAGATACTCTAATGTTCCACGATTTCTCAACCAATTTCGCACCACATCTGCCGCTCTTGCAGAATCTGATTTTGCCTTAGCTATATCTGTAATACAAATATAATCATCCAACTCTTCTTTTAAAATAGTAATTTTTACATTTTGAACATCTATGATTCTGTTCTTCATGCATTATCTCCTCTTCTCATATGCAAATCAAAATAGCTTCCAAAATAACGCCTGCAACCAAGACTCCACCTAGAATAGTACAAAGTACAATTCCCATTATTAGATGTCTTCTCTCCCACTTCTTTCATCGCATTCATCTTTAGCACCTATTAACGTTTGAAGCATTTTGGCATACATCAATAATCTGCTATTTAGATTTTCCTGTACAGTTTTTGCTTCTATCATCATTATCATACTATATGTAATCCATAGTAATTCTTTCTTACAAACCTTGTTTTATCTGTAGTAATTCTGCATATTTCAACAAACGATTGTACGAATACTTATTACCCTTTATATTTTTTACTATCTCTATTTCTGTTTTCCCCCCTATACGATACAGATCGCAAACCGTTCGCTCGATATCATAAATATTATAGTTTCCAAATTCCGTCTCTTTTTTTCTTATCCCAGCATTAAAATTCCCCTTTGAGAAGTAATGTCTTTGCACCATGAAATTCATTTTTATCTTACTACGATCTGTTCTTTCTGTAGCAATCGATAGGCAATTCGGCTCAACATCCAATACTCCTTGATAATAAAGTGCACTATTCATGCATATAACTGCACTAGGATCACTTAAACATACTTCAATACATTTATAATCTGTAGGTTTCCTGCATTGTTTACCAGCAAGCCAGTAATACCCATAACATATTTTTTCTAAATACCCTTCTTCCACTAAAGTGGAAATCTGACGATTCGAAAATCCCTCCGCCAGAAGATTTTTTGTTCCTACATATCCTCTGTATTTGCTATATAACGTTTCAATTTTTATATATGTATTCTCCCTCATATTTCCTCCAATGCATTTCTTATTATACATATTATTGCATTTTTCATTACACATGTCAATGTCATTTTCTAAATGGAATACTCTCCCCCACACACAATGCCCCATACCCCACCTGATTATTCGGATACACCTCAAATCCCTGCAGTTGTCTCGCCCCTCTCCTTAAATATGCCTTTACCTTCTCCCCATACAGATATAAATCATTTCCCTTTACAATCCCCCACTCCATCAGCAACGCAGCCGCCCCAGTCACAAACGGCGTGGCAAAGGAAGTTCCCGTCACCTCCGTGTATCCACCACCTGCTGCCGGAGCCGTTACTCGCACTCCCGGCGCCGCCAAATCTGGTTTCCAGATTCCACTGACAGGTCCCCTTCCAGAAAAATCTGCATAGGTAAATGTCAGCGCATCGTAAGCACCTACTGTAATCACACGAAAAGCTGTTGATGGAATGGTTAATGTTGTACTGCTATTTGGAAATAAAAATGCAGTTCCCACATTCAGCGTACTCTGGCTCGGCAGCCACATCTGATACTCCCCTGCTACCACCTTTCGTGGTGTTAAGACAATGCGCCACACCCCCGCATCCAGATAAGATTGCCTTGGCAGAAAATCCAGGAAAATTTCCTGTCGGACACTATATGGACTTGGTTCTCCGTAATACAACAAAATTTCTGTCCCGCCAAGTACAAACCTCTGTGTCCCAAGAATTTCTTGAATGGGTCCAACTCGCACTCCCGACGGATTGATAATAGAGATATCCACCTCATCCACATAAGATTTCCATATCTGCACATTTAGCGCCGGCTCATTACTTTGCACCCCCAACTGAATTTCTTCCTCTCGATTCTCTGTCAACCTTCCTGCAGTATGTCCTGCACTGGTTCCTTCATTCCCACTTCCCACACAAATTACACTTTTCCAATAATTAGAAATATCATCTAGAAAACGTTCGATTAAAGAAGTCCCATCATGAGAACCATACGTATTTCCAAAACTCAAATTAATTGCCACCGGCATACGGTATTCCAAAGCCTTTTTCACCGCATAATCTACCCCCTGCATCAACTCCGTTGTTCGTGGGAATCCATCTTTCCTAGGACTTCCCATCTTCACAACAATCAATTCACTTCCCGGTGCTACGCCTTGAAATTGTCCCTGCTCATTTCCGTTTCCTGCTGCAATTCCGGCTACCGCTGTCCCATGACCGGAAATATCCCTGCTTGGTACAATCTGTTCTCTTTCCTCTCTCGTCTCTGCCAACAATGCTGCATTAATCTGCTCATTTGTATATTCCGTTCCAATTTCATATCCCTTTGGCGGATTCCCGGAAATCGTCTGATCCCACAAAGTACGAATACGTGTTGTTCCATCCGGATACCGAAAATCCGGCAAAGTATAGTCAATCCCACTATCAATCACCGCCACCAGAATCCCTGTTCCGTATAAATCTTCCGCCCCTTCCGCACTCTCCCTTCTCTCACTTCCCGAAAACATAAAAGGGGTTCTCTGTACCGCATTGATACAGGAAACCCTCTTTCCGTTCTCCACTTGAAAAAACAATCGTTTTGGCTTTTCTATAAAATCCACAGATGGCATCTGCGCCAGTTCCTCAATTTTGGATTCTGCAATTGTAATCACCGCATATTCATTTGCCATCTCAGTTACAGAAGAGGCAATGGCACGCACCTCCTCCAATGAACCGGAATACTTAATAATCAAATCCCACTCCCGGTCAATGGGATTAAATCCCACCTCCAGTTCCAACGATTTCTCCCGCTCCTGTGATGTTGCATCCAGCGCCAGATTTAACAGATTTTCCACTTTTTGGCTCATCATCGACCCTCCACCCGATATGGTGCCATATCATATGGCAATGTATTATCATAACAGTCGTATGTGCCACAGCCGGCAAAATATACCTCTTCCGCAACATCTTTTTTCCACAAAATAAAATTTATAGCATTCAGTTTTATGACATTTGAAGAAATTGACAATTCTCCCAAACACATCTATAATATTTATATTACATCTGTAG
>Garnier_p2__coassemble_2549_pt1 | contig 11021 bp, 9 predicted proteins | sample Garnier_p2__metabat2_low_PE_029 | metagenome-assembled genome bin Garnier_p2 | reverse complement strand
AGAGATGCGGAGAACAGAAGGTCTGTTGCACCAGCAGAGAAAGAGAATCCTGCACGGAAGCCAAGAGCAACTGTAATTACTGTAAAGATACCATATAATAAAGCGTAAATTACATACAATACTGGAGCAAGGAACATAAATCCAAACTCGAATGGCTCTGTAACACCACAGATAAATGCACAAAGAGCTGCAGATCCTACAAGACCGATAGCAATTTTTTTCTTGTTGCTCTTAGCTGTATGTACCATAGCTAAAGCTGCACCTGGGATACCAAACATCATACATGGGAAGAATCCGGACATGTACATTCCAAGGCTCCATGTTACGTCTGCAGATGTTTCACCTGCCCAGAAGTGAGACAAGTCACCAAGTCCAATTGTATCAAACCAGAATACATTGTTCAATGCGTGGTGCAGACCTGTTGGGATTAACAGACGGTTCAGGAATGCATAGATACCTGCTCCAACTGCATCAAGACCAACGATAGCTTCACCAATTGCGATCAATCCACCGAAGAGAACTGGCCATACAAACAGCAGAACTGCAGAAACAATAATAGAAACTACACCAGCAACGATTGCTACGCAACGTTTTCCACTGAAGAATGACATCCAATCCGGAAGTTTTGTGTTCTTAAATTTGTTGTAGCACATAGATCCGATAATACCAGCGATAATACCGATAAATGGATTAGCAATTTTGTCAAATGCCAATGTTTTGTCAGCGCTTTCAGCGATAGATGGCATAATTGTTGTAACAACACCTGTTGATAACAGAGTTGTGATCATCAGCCAAGAAGCTAATGCAGCAACACCTGCTGTACCATCATTATCATCAGCCATACCAACACCAACACCAATTGCAAACAGGATTGCCATGTTATCAATCAGGGCTCCACCTGCTTTTACCAGGAATAATCCCAGCTTCGGAACAAATCCGATAATATCTCCACCCTGCATAGTAGCTGGGCAAAGTAAGTAACCGATACCCATCAGAATACCACAGATCGGAAGAACTGCAACTGGCAACATCAGGGCTTTACCTAATTTCTGTAAAAACTTCATAATGAACCTCCTTCTTAAACTCTCAACGTTTGTTAATCCCTTTATTTATTTTATCCGACTTTACTGCCGGTTAAAATACAATCCTTATGCCTGAGGTGTGATTTTAATCACATCATCACCGGGCTGCACATCTTTACCTGACAACCCTTCAACAGATGCATAGTCATCTGTGTTACAAATCAACATTGGAGTAATTGTGTCATAACCTGCCGCCTTTACTTTTTCTAAATCAACTTCAAGAAGCAGATCACCCTTTTTCACTTTATCTCCTGCCTGTACATGACCAACAAATCCATCTCCATTCATCTTTACTGTATCCAATCCTACATGAATGAGAACTTCTGCCCCACAATCAGCTGTCAAACTTACTGCGTGTAATGTATCAAATACCATTCCTACTTCGCCATCAATCGGAGCATAAATCTTTCCTTCTGATGGAATCACTGCAACACCCTGCCCAAGCATTCCTTCACTGAATGTAGGATCATTTACCTCTGACAACGGTACAGCTTTTCCCTTTGCCGGCGCTCCCAACAAATACTCTGTTTTCTTCTTTTTGAAAAGTCCAAACATTTCTCTTCCTCCTAGTCATCAACATCTTCTTCTACTGTAATTCTCCGGATATGAATTGCAAGATACATCATCTCTTCTCCGGAAATTTTACTACCTGTTTCTTTTTCTATATATTCTGCAATTTTTTTACTACAGAAATACTCTTTTTTATACTTTCGTTGAACCATTGCAGCTAACTCTTCTTCTTCATCCGGCAACAGTTCTTTACGATAAATACGCTGTAACAAAAACTTAACATGCGTCACAAATCGCTCGTAATGAAGCGAATCTTCATCAAATTCAATTTGTAATTCTTCTTTTACAATTTGCAAAATCGCCTGCATCAAGTTTGGAAAATTCAACGCATCCCGGATATCCGTTCCATATTCTGCATTAACAAAATGTAAAGCGATAAATCCGGCTTCATCTTCCGGCAGAGCTACTCCAAGTCTTTTCTCGATCAATTCAACTGCGTATTGTCCCAGTCTGTATTCTTGAGGATAAAACCTCTTTATCTCCCACAACAATGCATTTTCAAGTCGAATATTCATCTTCAGCCGCTCAATTGCAAAGTTAATATGATCCGTCAGAGTTACATATATACTCTGATTTAGTCGTAGTTTTAATTCACTTTCCGCATATGAAATAATATCATTTGAAATGCGTGCATGCTCCAGCGGCATATTTGCTAACAGTTCTTTAAACTGATCTGCAAGAGTCTGGCTCTTAATCCGGAAAACTTTTTCAATCTGCTCTTCCTGAATTTCACAACCAGATTTTTTTCCAAATCCAATTCCCCGCCCCATAACCACGACTTCTTTACCTGTATCATCAAAAGCTGAAACAATATTATTATTGATTATTTTATCAATTACCATAAATATCCTTGTTCCTTTTCGCCAGGTGGCAGACCCACAATAAGGTAAAAAAAACCAGTATCCATAAGCCCGGAATGCACCTTGCCTATAAAAACTGGTTTTGCCTGCCGTGCAGTAACAATCCAACGTTTTTAATTACTACACTAACTATAACAAATTCCACAACAAAAGTCAACCATGGAATTTATTTTTTGGTAATATTGTTTATACTTTATTTATAACTTAATATCGTTCTTTTATTGTCTGCATCCATCAACGAACACCGCTTTTACGCACAGCTCCTCATCCAGCAGTACCAAGTCGGCCGCTTTTCCTACAGTAATACTTCCGCAGGTATCGTAAATACCGATTTCCTTTGCCGGATTCATGCTTGCACAAGCAATCGCATCTTCCAGTGAAATTCCCATTTCCTTTACTGCGACTCTCAAACAGCCCATCAAATCTGTTGCAGAACCTGCAATTGTTCCGTCCGCCAAAGTTGCCTTTGGTCCTTTTACAAAAACATCCTGCCCACCAAGTGTATACTGACCATCTGTCAGACCAGTCGCACGCATGCTGTCACTAATCAAAATTATTCTCTCCGGACCAAACATCTCAAATGTTGCACGCACAACAGACGGATGGATATGCACACCATCACAGATCAATTCTACGCGGCACTGTTCTGCATCTCTTGCTGCTCCAATCACACCCGGATCTCTATGATTCAACGGCGGCATTGCATTGTACAAATGTGTCACATGACGTGCGCCTCTAGCAAACGCTTCTGCTGCTGTATCATAATCTGCTGTTGTGTGTGCAATTGATACTGCCACTTCATCCTTCACTGCGTCAATAAACTCCATTGCTCCATCATTTTCCGGAGCAATATCCACAATCTTGATCAAACCATTGGCATCTTTCTGCAAATCATGGAAAAGTTCCACATCACATGCGCGAATGTGAGTACCCGCCTGAGCGCCTTTTTTCTTTGAACTGATAAACGGACCTTCCATATTTATTCCGACCAGTTTCGCACCCTTTTTCCCTTCATAGTCTCCGCCATTTTTCATAATCCGATGCAGATCCTCTTCCGAAAGAGTCATAGTTGCTGGACAAATAGAGGTGACACCGACAGCTGCCTCATGTTCTGCAATATGTGCAATCGCTTCCGGTGTTGCATCACAGAAATCATCGCCGACGCATCCGTGAAAATGAACATCCACCAGTCCTGGAATTGCAAAACATCCTTTACCATCGAATTCCTCTTCCGTATCGTCTGCAAGATTCTCTCCGATTGCCACAAACTTGCCATCCTTAATCTCAATAGCTCCAGGAGTAAAACACTTATCTTCGCCAAAAATCTTTATATTTTTAATAATCATATACGACACCCTCTTATCTTGGAAGTTTGGATGCTGCCGCCTCATCCACTACAACAGTCACATCTGGATGGAACTGCAAAATAGAAGCCGGAACTTCCGGTGTTACATCCCCACAAAATGCTTTTGCTACGATTTCAGCCTTGTCTTCACCACTTACAACAACCAGAATCTTCTTTGCTTTCATAATCGTACCGATTCCCATTGTATATGCCTGTCTCGGAACATCATCTGCTGATGCAAAAAATCTCTTATTCGCTTCGATCGTACTCTCTGTCAGATCTACGCAGTGTGTTTCTTTGTCAAATGCCGGTGCCGGTTCATTGAAACCAATATGGCCATTGTGTCCAAGTCCTAAAAGCTGAAGGTCAACTCCACCATAAGAAGCAATCAGCTCCTCATATCTTCTGCACTCTTTCTCTGCATCCGGTTCAGTTCCATCCGGCACATTTGTATTTGCAGGATTGATATTGACCCGGTCAAACAAATGCTCATGCATAAAATAGTAATAACTCTGATCGTGATCGTGATCCAATCCACGATACTCATCAAGATTTACAGAAGATACCTGTGAAAAATCCAGATCTCCTTTTTCATACCACTCTATCAGCTGATCATATGTACCAATCGGAGAAGACCCTGTTGCCAATCCCAGCACACAATTAGGCTTTGTAATAATCTGTGCAGAAATAATATTTGCCGCCTTTCTGCTCATGTCCTTATAATCCTTTGCCACAATAATTCTCATCACTTTTACCTCCTAAAAGATTTTGCTATTATTAGCATACGTTTCGCTTGTCAGGTTGTCAAGACCCAAAGACGAAGCCTGTATCTCTATCTCTCTGTAATACAAATTTCAATCCTGCAGTCTGATACCGGTTTTTCCTGCACTTCCAGACTATAATCTATTTCCACGCAAAACTTTTGCTCACTTTCCGTCACATCAATGACTCTTGTATCTAACGTCACCGGCAGCACGCCGAACGGCGTCTGATAATTTGACTGATTTCGTTTTCCGGTTTCAAAAATCATCTGGGTATTTAGTACGCCACTTTTGCGTATCTCCACATGGCCATCTTCAAACACTTTTACCTGATTCTTCGTAATTCTGCCGTCTTCTTCAATTTCCTCATATAAAATATATTTTTTTCCGTTTTTTAAATAATAGTTTCCAGGAACAACCACCTCAATGGTTTCTGTTTCGTTATTTTCCGACACATCCTTACCTGCTTCCAAATGCAGGCCGGTAATATGCACCAATACCTCTTTCGTCATTTTTAGTATTCCTCTATATTCACAACATTGGTTTCCGGTACGTCAAATGGCATGACTGTATTTGCAAACTTCCGAAACTTCTCCGCCGCATCACTGACAAAAAATTCATACCGGCTGGCGGCTGTAGCCGTACCGTCATTCTCCATATCCTTTTCTATTAAAAGTTTCCGTAAATCCATAGCTGTCTCATACGCTGGATTGACAATCTGAATCTTCTCTCCCATATATGCTCGAATCTTCGAACGCAAAAGCGGATAATGTGTACATCCCAGAATCATAGCGTCAATATCCGTCTTCTTCATAGAATCCAGATAATAATCAATCACTTCCTGAGTCACATGATGTTCCTTGAATCCTTCTTCCACCAGCGGAACAAATAATGGACATGCCTTTTCAATCACTTCAATTTCCGGATTCATTTCCTGAATCACTTTTGTATACATACCACTTTGCACCGTTGCTTCAGTACCAACAACCCCAACCTTTCCATTTGTGGTTGCCACCACGGCCGCCCTTGCTCCTGGAATAACCACGCCCAAGATCGGTACATCAAATTCATCGCGCACTGCGTCCAATGCAAGCGCACTAGCTGTATTACACGCGATTACAATTGCCTTCACTTGCTTTGTCTTCAGAAAACGAATGATCTGCTCTGAAAAACGAATAATGGTATTTTTAGACTTACTTCCATACGGAACCCGCGCCGTATCTCCGAAATATACAATATTCTCATCCGGCAGTTGTCGGATAATCTCCCGAACGACTGTCAGCCCGCCGACTCCTGAATCAAACACTCCAATCGGTGCCGTCCTTTTATTTTCCATCCTTAATATTCCCTTTCTTTCTCATCATTCATATCATTTTCAGAAGTGGGAATCCTCCCTTATACTGATATAAGCGTCTGCCAAAACAGACGCTTATATATTATATCATACTTATTCACTATATACAAAATAATTACAGTGCAAGAATCTTTGCAATTTCATACTGATATGCTGAAATACTTTTCTTCATAGAAAGAGCTTCATTGATATCAAAATCAACAAACTGACCATGCTGATATCCTACAACACGATTTGTCTTTCCTTGCAATAACAATTCTACAGCCATCGCACCCATTGTAGAAGCATATACACGATCCTTACATGTAGGACTTCCTCCACGCTGCATATGACCGATAATAGACGCTCTTGTCTCGATTCCGGTTGCTTCCTCAATTCTCTTCGCCATATTCAGAGAATCACCGATTCCTTCTGCATTGATAATGATGTAATTCTTTTTACCGCGTTTCTTATTCTCAAGAATATCCTGAATAAGTTCTTTCTCATCATAGTCACTTTCTTCCGGCATCAGGATACGCTCTGCACCATTTGCAATACCGCACCACAACGCCAGATATCCTGCATCACGACCCATAACCTCAATGATACTGCATCTTTCATGTGATGTTGACGTATCACGAATTTTATCGATTGCTTCCATTGCAGTATTTACTGCTGTATCAAATCCAATTGTATAATCTGTGCATGCAATATCAAGGTCAATGGTTCCCGGAATTCCAATTGTCTTTACTCCGAGATTTGCCAACTTCTGAGCTCCGGCAAAAGATCCATCTCCACCGATTACAATCAAGCCGTCAATTCCATATTTTTTACAGATTGCAGCCGCTTTCTGCTGACCTTCTTCTGTGCGCATTGCCTGGCAACGAGCTGTCTGGAGAATAGTACCTCCACGCTGAATCGTATCTGATACATCACGTGCAGACAAATCAATAATTTCCTCTTTTAATAATCCATGAAATCCTCTTCTAATTCCACGTACTTTCAATCCTTTAGCTAATGCTGTTCTCACAACCGCGCGAATTGCAGCATTCATTCCCGGGGCATCTCCACCACTTGTAAGTACACCGATAGTACGAATTCTGTCTTCAATTTCATCCAACATGATTTTCTTATTATTCTCTTTTGCCTCTGCCATGTTGCTACCGCCTTTCCTATATCATTCCATTTGTTTCTTTTGTCTTTTTTTTAACACTCTAACTTTATTCTATAACATTTATATTCTGTTTTCAATAGTCTTTTCTACTACTTTTACCCGTTTTTCACCAAAATGATTCATCAATCTGCTTAAAACCTGAGGGTTGATTTGAATATTTTTATTTCTTGGAAGACGTTTTACTGCCCGTTCCGCCTGACAATAAATAACAACTGTATCATCCCCTTCAGAATCTGCCAAATATCCATACACAATCTGTTCATTCTCTAAATATGAGGACTTATCCGGAAACTGTATCCATAATTCCTTTTTTGTCTGCTCAAAAGGAATCACTTTCTCACAAATCAATTTGCTTGCTTTTTCATCTTCTTCGGACACACGTCCTCTAACAAAAACTTTCTGATCGATTTCAAGATACTCTCTATTCTTTTCATAATCTCTCGGAAAAACAACAACTTCCACTGTTCCAAACAAATCCTCTATTGTAATAAATGCCATCATTTGATTCGTCTTGGTAGCCTTAACAGTCCGTTCTGTAATCATTCCGCCTATTATTTCTTTGACACCGTCATGCACTTTTGTGCGACCGGTTTCTTCATCCGGCTGAAAGTCTGCCGTCGTTGCTGAAATATTTCTCCGCCACTTTTCCTCATATTCTTCCAGTGGATGACCGCTGATATAAATACCTAGCACTTCTTTTTCAAAAGCCAGCTTATTCTCCTTCGAATATTCCCCTACATTTGGCAGTTTAATCTCAAATTCACTCTTTTGCTCATCATCCACCAAATCGAACAGCGTCATTTGCCCGGTCATGGCATACTTCTTCTCTTGATTCACATGTTCTAAAATCTGAAGATAGATTGCCATAAACTGCTTTCTGGTTCCACCCAGACAGTCCAAAGCTCCTGATTTGATAAAGTTCTCAATGATTCGCTTATTCATAACCTCTTTGACTGACATCCTTGTAATAAAATCTTCCAGATTTTTAAATGGTCCAAATTCTGTTCGGTCTGACACAATCGCCTCAATCACAGGTCGTCCAATACTTTTAATCGCAGCGAGCCCGTATCTGATATTTCCTCCATCCACCGAAAAATCTGCTACACCGCGGTTGATATCCGGAGGAAGGATTTGAATATTCATCTGCCTACAAGCATAAATATATTCTGCCACTTTAGATGGATTTTCAATAACAGATGTCATCAGCGCAGCCATAAATTCTACCGGATAATAATATTTTAAAAATGCAGTCTGATACGCCACAACTGCATAAGCTGCCGCATGAGATTTATTAAACGCATACTTTGCGAAATCTATCATTTCATCATAAATTTTATTTGCCGTTGCTTCACTGATACCATTATTCACACAGCCCGGGACTCCCTGTTCTGCATCACCATACACGAAAATCTGACGTTCTTTCTGCATCACATCTGCTTTTTTCTTAGACATAGCACGCCGCAAAAGATCACTTCTGCCCAGCGTATAGCCTGCAAGATCACGCACAATCTGCATCACCTGCTCCTGATAAACAATACAGCCATACGTAGGCGCTAAAATCGGTTCTAACTGAGGACAGTCATACGTAATCGAACTGGCATCATTTTTTCCTTTGATATACTGAGGAATAAAATCCATAGGTCCCGGACGATATAATGAAATTCCGGCGATAATGTCTTCTAAACTATGCGGTTTCAGCTCTTTCATAAAGCTCTTCATCCCCGCACTTTCAATCTGGAAAATTCCATCTGTTTTTCCCGTTCCGATATAGTCCAATACTGCTTTATCATCATAGTCAATTGCCTCAATATCAAAATCAGGCGTCCGCTTTTTCGCCATCTTCTCCGCATTCTGAATCACAGTCAATGTACGAAGCCCCAGAAAATCCATCTTCAGCAAGCCCAGTTCTTCCAGCGTTGTCATCGTAAACTGTGTCGTAATGGAACCGTCAGATGCACGTGACAAAGGTACATACTCATCCACTGACTTCTGACTAATCACTACACCAGCCGCATGCATAGAACTATGTCGTGGCAGTCCCTCCAAACGCTTTGACATATCAATCAGATATTTCACCTGCTCGTCACTTTCATACGTCTTCCGCAGTTCCGGGTTCATCTTCAAAGCCTTATCAATCGTAATATTTAGCTCCTGCGGTATCATCTTAGCAATCGAATCCACAAATGCATAAGGCAGATCCATTACTCGCCCCACATCCCGGATAACTCCTCTTGCCGCCAGAGTACCAAAAGTTACAATCTGAACCACCCGGTCTTTTCCGTATTTCCGGACAACATAATCAATCACTTCCTGCCGTCTCTCATAACAGAAATCCACGTCTATATCCGGCATCGTCACACGCTCCGGATTAAGAAAACGCTCAAACAGCAACTGATAGCGAATCGGATCAATATTCGTAATCTCAAGACAATAAGAAACGATACTTCCTGCCGCAGATCCTCTTCCCGGTCCAACTGCAATTCCATGGGTTTTGGCATAATTGATAAAATCCCATACAATCAGAAAATAATCCACATACCCCATATTGTGGATTGTATTCAATTCATATGTCAGCCGATCTTTTAATTCCTGCGTAGGGTTCCCATACCGTTTCTCAAGTCCTTCAAAACATAATTTATTCAGATATTCCCAGGAAGTCATCCCATCCGGCACTTCGTATTTTGGCAATTTCGTTACACCAAATTCAATCTCCACATTACATCGGTCTGCAATTCTCTGCGTATTATCCAACGCCTGCAGGGCATACGGAAACAGACGTGCCATTTCTTCCGGAGATTTCACATAATACTGGCCACCTTCATAACGCATCCGGTTTTCATCCGATAACTTCTTACCGGTCTGAATGCAAAGAAGAATATCATGCGGTTTTGCGTCTTCTGCATAAGTATAATGAACATCATTGGTCACAACCAGCTCAATTCCCAGCTCTTCCGACATCTGTAGCAGACGCTGATTCACCAGTGCCTGTTCCGGAATTCCATGATCCTGAAGTTCTAAGAAATAATTTCCTTCTCCAAAAATATCTCGATATTCTAATGCCGCTTTCTTCGCTTCTTCATACAATCCTTTGGTCAAATACCTCTGAACTTCACCTGCCAGACAGGCACTCAGCGCTATAATCCCCTCACTATATTCCCGAAGAACCTGTTTATCCACACGCGGTTTATAGTAGTACCCCTCCACAAAACCTTTGGATATGATCTTCATGAGATTCGCATATCCGGTGTTATTTTCCGCAAGCAGAACCAGATGATAATATCTGTCCTCTCCCCCGCTGATTTCCCGATCAAACCTAGAATTGGGTGCGACATATACCTCGCACCCAAGAATCGGCTTTATCCCAGCCGCACGAGCCGCACGATAGAAATCAATGACGCCATACATCACGCCATGATCTGTAATGGCTGCACTGTTCATTCCCAGTTCTTTTACCCGCTCTACATATTCTTTTATTTTATTGGATCCATCCAGAAGACTATATTCTGTATGGACATGCAAATGTGCAAAATTCATCTTTTACCTCATTTTCTGTTTCTATAGCTATTCAAATTATTAGTTATTTTTATTCTACCATATTGCATCTGAGTGTAAAAGTCTTTTCAAAATTCAGATCTTGTAAATTTGTATGCAGATATATTCCTGCAGCAGATTCCATTCCAATCCACTGTCAAATACCTGTTTCAACGTTGTTGCCATAGGCACATCCTCCTTTTTAACCTAACCTTTTTGTATCATTCACTTTTACATTCATGGATCGTGCCTGACTTAGGCATCGAGATGAAACCCATACTAGAAATGTCACAGGAAGAACATCCTGCTGAAAATTTTTATTTCATAAAAAATAATGGGAAGTGTATATCTACCTTAGCATACAC
>Garnier_p2__coassemble_2541_pt1 | contig 11081 bp, 8 predicted proteins | sample Garnier_p2__metabat2_low_PE_029 | metagenome-assembled genome bin Garnier_p2 | reverse complement strand
TTTACCATAGAAGACCTTCTAAAACATTATTTACAGAAAAAGTTTCACATTCTCTTTTCTATATTCTTCCCATTTTGACACCGCATTACTCCAGTCCTTTTAGAATCTTTACGTTTTAATCCATTCTGTTGATTATCTTTTTTTCTTTTTGACAACAAATGTAAAATACGTAAGTAGGCTTGCTGCTATCATTCCAAATACATATAGCATAATAGAACTTGTATCTCCAGTTTTCACTACACCTTTTTTAGACGATTCGCCTTTATCATTAGTATTTGTTGATGGTTTTCCTACTACAGAAAGTTTATCTATTGTTTCTGTTTCTTTATCTCCACATACAGTACATACTCTTTCTTTGTACCCTTCTTCTTTTGTTGTTGGTTTTTTAATAGTTTCCCACGCTCCGAACGAATGACCTTTCGCTTGCATTTCACGTACTGTTGTTTCATCACAACGTTCACATTTACTTTTTTCTTCTCCGGTTTCTGTACACGTTGCATCTTTTACTACTGCCCATCGTTCATATAAATGTCCAAGTGGCTCACCCGTTTCTACTTTTTCATTTCCACAAACTGTACATAAAAACCTTGTTTCTGATCCCGTTAAACAAGTTGCTTCATGAATAACTTTACCTTCACCATAAGTATGATCTACTTTTTCTATTGTTCTTTCTTCAAGAATTTCATCACATACTATACATTTCTTAACCTTTAATCCTTCTTCCATACAAGTAGCTTCTTTTACAACTGTCCAATCAGCAGCTTTATGTCCTAACGCTGGAATCATTTCTGTAATTGTCTCTGTACAATCTTTTTCGTAGCAATGAATTACTTTAACCCCTTCTTCAGTACATGTTGCTTCCTTTGTTATAGTTACTTCTCCTGTAAATTTATGTTCATGACTTTCGCTTAACTTTGGAATTCGGGATGTTTCACTATGTTTACAAACTTCACATGTACGTTCTTTTATTCCATCTTCCAAGAATGTTGGTTCTTTGGTCACAAGCCACTCACCATATTTATGTCCTAAAGCTGGAATCATTTCTTTTTTAGAATAGTCACATCTTGTACAAGTAGTCGTAACACTTCCTTCTTCTGTACACGTTGGCTTTACTTTTGTTTCAACAAAATCATGTCCAAGAGCTTCAACTTTTCTGCTTTCATTCTTTCCACATACAGCACATGTTCTTTCTTCTGTACCTTCAACTGTACATGTTGGAGCAACTGTTACTTCCCAGTTACCCATTTCATGTTCTACTTTAGGAAGAACTTTCTCTTCTAAAACACTTCCACATCTTGTACACTTTTGAACACTCTTTCCTTCCTCTGTACAAGTGGCATCTTTTACAATTGTCCATTTTCCAGCTTTATGACCTAACGCTGGAATATCTACTGTTTTTGTATCTGTATATTCTTTGCCTTCAAAATTATATACTACTGTATAAATTATTGCGCCTTTTTCAATACATGTTGCATTTTTTATTTCAGATTTTACTTCACAATTATCTGAAAACACTTCATCACAACGTTCACATTCAACATGCACTTTACACGTATTATTAGTGTCCCATACAAATTTAGGCGTTCCATATTTATGTCCAAGTGCTTCAACATACGTCGTAAAACTATCGGTGTATTTTTGATTTTCAAATACACATGTTGCAGTATATGTAATTTTTCCTTTTTCTGTACAAACTGGATCTTTAGTTTCACTTGTTATATTACATTTTGGATTTTGAACATCTCCGCATGTAGAACACTCAAATCTAACCACACATGTTCCATCTGTATTCCATTTAAATTCTGGTTTTCCATAATGATGTCCTAATGCCGGAATAATAACTTCGTGTACATCAGAATAAACAGTTCCATTTACATCAATAGTAGCTGTATAAACTGTTTTCCCCTCTGTTGTGCAAGTTGCTTCTGTTGTTGTAGAAGTCACTTCACATATCTGATCTTTTATTATTTTATCACAATTTTTACAAGAATATGTGGCTGTACACGTGTTATCCTTATTCCATGTAAATACAGGTTCATTATATTCATGTGAGTTCACATGAACATTTAATGTAATCTCTTTATTATCCTTATCTCCAATTATGCTTACTTTTCTATCGCCACTTTCCTTAATTGCAAATTTATATTCGTACTCATATTGTCCTCTTACAGAAGAACCAATACCAATTTCACTAGAACGTATAAGCGTTACATTTGCATCAATTTTTTGATCATCACATAAAACAGAATAATTTTGCTTTGTACTTGATAAAAATGTTCCTTTTACTTCCTTTTCGTTACATACTAAATGTTCCTTTGGTGAAACTTCAATTCTATATACCTTTAAAACCTTTCCTGTTCTTGTACTATATATTTCAACAGTTGTTTTTCCTTCTTTATAAGGAGTGAACACACCACCTTTTTCATATCCAATATTAGAAATACCATAACTTTGATCTACAAAACCAACTACAGATGAATCAAATATTCTCATAACTGCATTATCATTTCTGCCGTATGAATATGAATAATCTGCTGCTTCACCTGAAGTACATTTTAAATCTACAATTTCACAATCATAATCTACATCACCATTCTTGGACACTACAAAAAACACATTATCATCATAAGATTCCCAGGAAGTATAGCTATTATTATTTGCTGTATCATAGACAAATATTGATCGAACATATCTATTTCCAATCCATGACTCATCTGTTTTAATTGTACATTCAAATAATCCAGTATTACCATTATAAGTCATGTCATAAGAATCACCAAAAATTTCAGAATCTTTACATATTACCACCCGTACTCTATCCACTTTTACATTGTCCGAAATCTTTGCACTAATTAAAATTTCATCTCCTACAGCAAACTCTCTTTTATTTATTTTTAATGAGCTTTTATCTATAATTGGTGCTTCTGAATCTACATTATCATTTTTTACATAAAAATCCCAAATTCCACCTTCGCCATAGTTTTCTCTTTCGAAGTAATAATTATCTGACACATCATACGCACCTATCGAATCAATTCTCCAATGCCCTGCAACCATAGTTTCTGTAATCGATAGAGAATACTCGTATTTTCCTGTTGCTTCATTGTAAGTCATATTTTTCCATGAAGTTTCATTGTTATTATCAAGATTTTTAAACTTAATAGTTACTTTTTCCATTTCTGAATTATCTGTAACTTTTACGCTGATTTTAATAACATCTCCAACTGTAACTTCTGTTTTATCAATTGTCAATGTATCTCGATGTATCACAGGTTTTTCTGTATCTTTTTCCGCTTCTTTAGCGAATACCTCTTTTTTTTCAACCTCCCCTTCTAAAACAATATCACTATCCTTCTGTTTTTCCTCATTTGTTTCCATCTCGTTTGGTATTTCTGTATTCGTTTTGCTCTCGACTACAGTTTCTGTTTCAGTATTATGTTGTACGTCAGCGGCAATTACCGTTGAAAATGACTGAATCGCCAAAGCAATCCCTAACACAAATGCCAATGTTTTCTTTTTCATGCTTACCTTCCTCATTCATTACTTTAATCTTTCAATTTATTTCTTCATTGATACTTTATAACTCGTTAAACCACAGATATACTTTTTACTTCACTTCCTTTCTTAACGCACATCTTCCATGAAAGAAACGTAGCCCTATATTCCTACGCTTCCGTTTCCTTTTGTAAATACATTCCTTACGTTAAATGCTGTACGATTCTTGTCCATCAGGAAATATTCCATATAGTACACTCCCATTTTCTCATTCCTCCTCCCGATTTTTCCTACATTATTCTAGCTCTATTATATTCGTTTTAACGAAGATATTCAAGCAAGAGAATATATTTTATTCTTTATACATACAATAATTGTCGGAGGTGAGGTAATGATTGACTATTCTCCATTCTGGAATACCTTGGAAAAGTCAAATGAAAATTGGTATACATTAACTAACAAACATCATTTATCTCACAGTACTCTTCACCGACTAAAACACAATAAAGATGTATCGACAAAAACACTTAACGACCTCTGTCGTATTTTAAATTGTGATATCTGTGATATTGCTCGGTATATTCCATCAGACACAGATCAACCCTTATAAATAAGGGGCGCACTTTTACATCAACAGAGGGCAGCAGTTAACAAATAACATACTCTACAAATCCGGAATACCAACAGCAACTATTCAAGGAATTTGGCTTATAATTGAATTACAATCTACATATAGAGTAGAGGACTCGAATCTAAACTATCCGAGTCCTCTACTCTATTATGATGCGGTTCATCATTCCTTTATCATAATAAATAATCATTATTTTATCATCTCTACCAACTTCAAATCTTTCGAACAACAGAACCAATCCCTATAACTGCTCCATAAAAGACTCCTGCTACCGGCCAGATGATCCATGTCTTTTCCCATTCCATCGTTATAAAACTCCAACCAAGATAAATTGCAGTCACTGAACACCAATATATTTTATCAATAACATTATTTCTCTTATTTTCAAGTTTCTTACGTCTTGTATAATCTCCCTCTTCTAGAAGTTTCTGAAAACCTCCATATATGATTCCTGTAGAAACAAGTAAAAATACTCCAATCGCTACTAAAACGAGACACAAATCCACACCGAGTATTACTAACATGCCATTTTCACCTGATACTGCCAAGACCATAATCGGTACTGCACTCAAAATGCAGAGTACTACTCCCAGTACGAGATTTCGACTATGAGTCGCTTCATATGCATGTTTTTCTTTTTCAACCAAGCCCTTTACCCCATAAGCCAACTCTATTGGTTCTTGCTCAAGGAAATCATAGACTTCTATTTTTCTTCCATACATCAGAAATACTCCGACTGCCATTGCAACCAACAACAGAAGTATCGTCATTCCTACACCAACTGCTGCCGCCTCTGAAATAACATATCCACCTTCTTCATCAGACAATCCTGCAAGCCCAATCAAAGTTACCGGTGACAAAATACAAAGCGATACTCCTAATGCTATCTTAGAAGAAACATTTTGTAAAAGATTCAGATAAACATTTGCTGTTTCCATAGAAACCATCTGTATATTTTCTTCATCCATTCTATAATCTGCTGTTTTATTTTCCAGCATTTCTCTATCATCACTTGGCTCTTCAAGAGAATCCTTTAAAAGATAATCTGTGCTAACCTCAAAAATATTGCTCATCCGAATAATTTTATCCAAATCCGGAATAGATGAAGAACTTTCCCATTTCGAAACCGCCTGACGTGAAACCCCAAGCTGATTTGCAAGTTCTTCTTGTGACCATCCATTCTTCTTTCGTAAATCTGTGATTTTGTCTGCTAAAATCATACTCATTCCTCCAATGATAACTTGTTTTATTCTCACTTAAATCACATCTAACATAACAATTTTAGCAGTTGCAGACAACCATTTCTACTTGGAAATATGTCAACTAACGGTTGCTACTAGCATACACCCCATAAATTCAAAGAGATATGCACCTCTTTGCAAGCAAAGGTGTGCATATCTCTTTTCTTTACGCAGCTTACTTCTGCACAATATTTATAATCTTTTTCGGCACATAGATTTCTTTGATAATCGTACCTGTCAATTTATCTGCCACTGCTTCTTTTCCTGCTGCAATTGCTTCTTCTTTTGTTGCCTCTGCCGCAACGCTGATAACTGCTCTTGTTTTTCCGTTAATCTGCACCGGAACTTCAATTTCATCATCTTTCATTGCGCTTTCATCATAGGTTGGCCATCCTGCTTTGAATACAGTTTCCTTGTGTCCTAACTGTTCCCACATTTCTTCTGCAAAATGTGGTGCAAACGGTGACAAAAGAACTGCGATTGTCTCTAATGTTTCGTGGTCGATTCCACCTGTTTTCTTTGCAAAATCGATAAATTTATTATTATATTCCATAAATCCGGAGATAACGGTATTCAGGCTGAAACTTTCCAAACGTGTTGTGATATCGTATACCAGTTTATGGCGCAATTTAATCATCTCTTTTGTCGGCTGCACATCTGTCTCTATGCTATCCATCAGCAGATTCCAGAGACGTTTTAAGAAACGGTTTACTCCGTCAATTCCTCTGTCATCCCACTCTGCATCCAGCTCCGGTGGTCCTACAAAGAGTTCATACATTCTAAGAGAGTCACATCCATAATCATTTACCAGAGCATCCGGTGAAACCACATTTCCTTTGGACTTACTCATCTTGATTCCGTTCTTTCCGGTAATCATTCCTTGATTGAATAACTTATGGAATGGCTCGTCAAAATCTACTACTCCGATATCGTACAAGAATTTTGTATAGAAACGGGAATAGAGAAGGTGCAATACTGCATGCTCTACTCCTCCGATATACATATCTACCGGCAGCATCTCGTCAGCTTTTTCTCTGGACACCAGTTCTTTGTCATTCTTGCTGTCTACATAACGCAGGAAATACCAAGAAGAACCAGCCCACTGCGGCATCGTATTCGTCTCACGTTTTGCTGGCTTTCCACAAACCGGACAAGTACAATTTACCCACTCTTCGATTCCGGCAAGTGGTGACTCTCCGGTTCCTGTCGGCTCATAGGATTCTACATCCGGCAAACGTAGCGGAAGTTCTTCTTCCGGTACCGGAACATTTCCACAATCCGGACAGTGAATAATCGGAATCGGCTCTCCCCAATAGCGCTGACGGGAAAATACCCAGTCACGCAGTTTGAAGTTTACAGTTGCTTTTCCAAGACCACGCTCTTCAATGATATGTGGAGCCTCTTTTTTCAGCACTGCAGATTCCATGCCATTCCATTCTCCGGAATTAATCATAGTTCCTGCCGCCTCTGTATAAGCCTCTGTCATATTTTCAATTTCTTTTCCGTCTTTTGCAATAACTTGAATAATCGGAATATTAAATTTGGTAGCAAATTCAAAGTCACGATCATCATGAGCCGGTACACACATAATCGCACCTGTACCATAATCTGCCAATACATAATCAGACAGCCAGATTGGTGTCTTGGCACCACTTAACGGGTTAATCGCATAACTTCCAGTAAATACACCTGTCTTTTCCTTATCCTGCAAACGATCTACGTTTGACTTCATAGATGCATCATAAATGTACTTCTCTACTGCTTCTCTTGTCTCATCTGTTGCCAGAGATGCTGCCATCTCATGCTCCGGAGCCAGTACCATAAAGGTTGCTCCATACAGAGTATCCGGTCTGGTTGTATATACCGTAATCTTTTCATCTCTTCCGTCTACCGGGAAATTCACTTCTGCACCATAGGATTTTCCAATCCAGTCAGCCTGCATCTTCTTTACCTTCTCCGGCCAGTCCAGCTTGTCCAGATCATTCAACAGACGGTCTGCATATGCAGTAATCTTGAGCATCCACTGACGCAAGTTTTTCTTCGTCACCTCAGCGCCGCAACGCTCACATTTTCCATTAACAACCTCTTCATTTGCCAGACCTGTCTTACAAGACGGACACCAGTTAATCGGAAATTCTTTCTCGTAAGCCAGACCTTCTTTAAACATTTTCACAAAAATCCACTGTGTCCACTTGTAGAAATTCGGATCCGTTGTATTTACTTCCATATCCCAATCATAGAGCGCTGCGATTTCATTAATCTGTCTCTTGATATTCTTTACGTTCTCTGCTGTGGAAATTGCCGGATGTACTCCCATCTTAATAGCATAATTTTCTGCTGGAAGACCAAATGCATCCCATCCCATCGGATGTACGATATAATGCCCTTGCTGTAATTTATAACGGCTCCATACATCAGAGATTACATATCCTCTCCAATGACCTACATGCAGACCGTTTCCTGACGGATACGGAAACATATCCAGACAATAATATTTCTGCTTTTTATTTCCGTTGTCATCAAACTGTGGATTCACTGGATTCTTTTCCCAGTTCTCACGCCACTTTTTCTCAACGGCCTTATGATTATAGACAATTTTCTGTGCCATATTCTTGTTCCTGCCTTTCTCATTCTTCTCAATTATTTCACTATAGAAACTCTCTGTTTATATATCTTTATACCATACCTATCTATTATAAAAAGATTCCCAAAAGAAATCAAGGTAATTTCACCTTACTTTTTACGTCTCCGCCTTCTTCGCCTACGTTTTCTCTGCTGTTTCCGATAATATACATAACCGATTCTGGCTCCCACTGCAAGAACCAGTATCAGAAATAACACTCCAATTCCCTTTAATATGCGGAAAATCACTGTTTTTATCTTCTGAGCTTTGATTTCAGACTTTAATTCATAAGAAACTTCCTGAGCTTGATATCCCGGAAGAAATTTTCGATCTGCTACCAGTTGTACCCGACCATCTTTTAGAGTAAATTTAAATTTGCTGTCCTTTTTTACACAATCCCACAAATCTTCCCGGGTGATAATTTCCTTACCGGCAACTGTATGTTCCCCTTTTGGAAGAATACATTTATACTCATATTCCTGAAATACATGTTCCATCACTGCATTCCCAACCAGATGTCTCTTCTCCTCTCCCGTCTGATCGTCCCATGTAGAAACTCCCATGATAATTTCAACCAATCTGGTATCCCCCCGTTTTGCAGTTGAACTATAATTAAATCCACCGGTATCGCTAGAACCAGTTTTTAAGCCATCAGTTCCCTCCAGTTCATACTTTGCCCCTTCCAAAGAAATCTGATATGTTTTAAACCGCTCTTCATATGGTGTACCGGCTTTCACCACAAGCTCTGTTTTAGAAGTATGATTCAAGATATCCGGATATTTTTTCACAAAGTAACTACATAATAATGCATAATCTTTGGGAGTTGTTATATTATCACTCTCTAACGGTATTCCTTCCGGGTGGTAGGGCTGCAACAGTTCATTTCTTACTCCAACACAATTATAATACATCGTTTCAGACATTCCGATTTCTTTTGCTTTCGTATTCATCTTCGCAACAAACTTAGCCGCATCCGGTTCTACCATATCTGCCAGCATATAAGTTGCCGCTGCCGAGGACGGAACAATGATTAACTCTATTAATTCTGATACGGTATAGGACACCCCCATCTGCATCCGATTATTACTCATTGCATATCTGGAACCAATATCAACATATTTTTCCGTTACCGCTACTTCCGTATCCAGAGAAAATCGCCCCTCTTCCATTGCATCATAAGCAAGCAGAATCGTCATTAGTTTTGTCATACTTGCAGGATGCCACAATTTCTCTCCGTCTTCCTCCCACAAAATCATTCCGGTATTGATTTCCGTTACAATAGCACCTGCCGGCTGATACCGCTCTTCCAAATTATAGCCTTGTTCATTTGCCAGTTCCAAAGCATGCCCTGCCTGCACCTTTTGAACTGGAAGTAAAAAAGCCATCAACACTGCACTTATCAGACAGCCCCATCTCCACCCTCTCCATCTCATATTCTTTTGTACTCCTTTACTCTTTTGATTCTGACACCAGTATACTATACCCCCAATATTCAGACAAGAAAAACAGCCTATTTCTTCTGACAAAAAATAGGCTGTTCCTTCTTAAAATAATTCTTTATCCAAGTGCTACATCCAGCACCATCATCAATACGAAACCAACTGCCACACCAATGGTTCCTATGTTGGTATGCTTTCCTGTCTGTGACTCTGGAACCAGTTCCTCCACCACTACATAAATCATTGCCCCTGCTGCAAAAGCCAGCAAATAAGGCAGGATTGGCACAACAAGACTCGTCAGAAGAATTGTCAAAAGAGCGGCGATTGGCTCTACCACTCCAGATGCGGCGCCATACAAAAATGCCTTTCCCTTAGACTGTCCCTCGCTCCGAAGAGGCATAGAAATAATTGCACCTTCCGGAAAATTCTGTATTGCAATACCGATTGATAATGCAAATGCTCCCGCCAGCGAAATCATCGTATTTCCCGCCAGAATTCCGGCAAATGTAACTCCAACGGCCATCCCTTCCGGAATATTGTGAAGTGTTACAGCAAGGACAAGCATTGTCGTTTTTTTTAAATTTGACGGCAGTCCTTCCGGAGTATCTTCGTTCAAATGTAAATGAGGCGTCAAAGTATCCAATAACAATAAGAATCCAATTCCAAGTAAGAATCCCACTGCCGCCGGCATCCAAGGAATCCCTCCCTGTTCCTCGCTCATCTCAATTGCAGGAATCAGAAGTGACCATACCGATGCTGCAATCATCACCCCCGATGCAAATCCAAGCAGCCCCTTTTGTATCTTCCCATTCATTTCCTTTCTCATAAAAAATACCATTGCAGCCCCAAGTGTTGTTCCTACAAATGGTATCAAAATTCCAATCCAGACATTTCCGTTCATTTCTCTTTCCTCCATCTTCAGAATCTATTTTCTATTCTAATACCGTTATCCTATCTTATGCATTTCTCCTTCCTTTTGTCAATCAACCTTTTTTATATTTCTTTATATTTTATCCTTTTTTTAGTTGTTCCTACTCCGGCTTTAGTGTATAATGAATTTAAGAAATTTGAGCAGCGAGATTACTCAAAAATACATCTACATAAAGGAGAGATTCGCTATGGTATATTTATTAACTGGCCCAAAGGGCAGCGGAAAAACACAACAAATGATCGTACTCGCAAATGAAAAGGTTAAGACATCTAACGGAAATGTCGTATTAATCAAAAAGAGTCACAGAGACACCACAAGTGTTGACTTTAATATTCGTGCAATTTGCATGGATGATTATCATGACATTGCAACATTAGAAGAATTGATTGGATTTTTATACGGAATGGTAGCTGGCAACCACGACATCGACACAATCTTCATCGATGGCATTTTGAAACAGGCAGATATTACACTTGACAACCTTCCGGATTTTCTGCAGAAGGTTTGCAAGATTTCTAAAAATGACAACATCGAATTTTATATCAGTGTCAGTGCTGAAAAAGAAAAAATCCAGGGAATTGACAGCCCAGACTTTGAAGTACTCCACTAATTGATATTTATATAATTTAATAAAACACATTTTACAAAAACAATAGAGCTGAAGCGATGAAACTTCAGCTCTTTTTTAAATTCTCTATTCTTTTTATTCTTCCTTACTCGC
>Garnier_p2__coassemble_2083_pt1 | contig 13941 bp, 14 predicted proteins | sample Garnier_p2__metabat2_low_PE_029 | metagenome-assembled genome bin Garnier_p2 | reverse complement strand
GATTTTTGCATCTTTATCAACTTTCCCTTTTACCGGGCAAAGATAATATTTTGCTAAACTGCGTTCTTTAAACAAACGACTTAGTTCCTGAAGTCCTGCTAAAGATTTGCCAGCCGCTAAAAGTCCGCTTGTATTTCTGTCAAGACGGTTACACACAGATGGACGGAAAGTTCTGAGTTCTGTTTCTTCAATCTCTCCTTCTCCCAGAAGGTATGCAATTACATATTCAACTGCTGAATAATCGGTGTCTTTCGCTTTCTGCGACAGCATTCCAACCGGCTTATTAAGAAAAAGTACATTTTGATCTTCATAAACAATATCCAATGTCATTTTAGGTACATCAACCTTCTGAGATGTTCCGGAAAATTTCTCAATTGTTTCATCCGAAAGAAATAGCTTGATACAATCCCCAGATTGTAATTTTTCCTGTCCGCCTGCTTTTTTTCCGTTCAACGTTATATTTTTTTTACGCAGCATCTTATAAAGAAAACTTTTTGGTGCTTCACGTAAAAATTTAGCAAGGAGTTTATCCAGTCTCTGCCCTGCTTCATTCTCGGTAACATGTATTTCCTGCATTTTATCCCTTTCACATTACAATGAAATATTCATAATTATCTGCGCAATTTGCTGTTCCTGCTCTGATTGATCCACCTTTTCTACTGTCGCAATATTTTCTAATCCTTCTGCTCGAGCAATAAATCCGTTGTATTGATTGAGTAATTTCACAGAGATATTTTTTAAATGATTTTGCTGCAGAATATTTTTAATATGTTTTGCTGTATACTCTAAATCTACTTTAGAAGAAGAGGTATACCCGAACACTTTATCCCCGGATATCACAATGACATCAATAGGCATAATCTTTTCCGTACTGGTGACAACCAAATCAAATAGTATCGTTAAATGCGGGCACCTTTCTTTCATATCTTGTGCAAAATCCGGTTTCACCGAATGATGCGGAAAGCGTGTGATCACACCGACTAATGCCTTACAAGCCGGAAGACATCCCACAATAGCTACAACCGTAAGTAGATTCTTATTACTTCCGGTTTGACTATATCCGAGAAAATAAACTGTTGCAACAATCAAAAAATAGATTATCGTACGTATAATTTCAATTTTTTTCTTATAATCCAGATACCCCGGGGTTCCTTTTTCCTGTTTTTTCATTTGTTATCTATCTCCTCCGCGATTTCCTTTTGCTTCCAGCTTTAAAATCCATTCATGTGGTATCAGTTTAGAAGCGATTCTTGCAGCTTTCATCATTCCGCCATATACAGACACCGATTTTCCTGCCCGGCTGTCTAATAATGCGCGTCTGACAACATCCGGAGCCTGTGCCATGACAAGTTCTTTCCAAAGATTATCCATTTTACCTGAAACTTCAAAAAATTCTGTATCAACCGGTCCCGGACAAACTGCAGTTACAACGATTCCTCTTGCTTTTAATTCTTCACGTAATCCTCTTGAAAAACTTAATACATAAGATTTGGTAGCTGCATAGACAGTAAACATTGGCTGTGGGCAAAACGCCGCAGCAGATGCCAGATTCAAAATTCTGCTTCCCTGTGATAAATAAGGCAGACAGAAAAAAGTCATTCGCGACAATGCAATACAATTCAGATCGATCATCTCTAACTGCGTATTTTTATCTTCTCTGCAAATTGTTTCTACTGTACCTGTTTTTCCAAAACCAGCTGCATTTACTAACATTCGAATATCCGGCATTTCCTCTTCAAGTGCATGTTTTAATGTATGATATACCGGACGTTTTAGCAAATCTCCTTCAAAAATACGAATTGGTACTCTGGAAAACTGCTGAAGTTCCATTAATCGTTCTTTTCTTCTGGCAATCACCCAGATTTCGTCCAGCGACTGATAAAAATAACTGATTTGTTTTACAAACTCTTTCCCCATTCCTGAAGAAGCTCCTGTTACTACTGCAATTTTCATCGTTTTTTTCTCCTACTATTATTTGCTGCCTTTTTCCTTTTTGAAAGCTGATTCGTAACCCTGCGTTTTTCATTTGCAAATTGTCGTGGACGTATCAAACATTTTTCATCAAATCCGATCAAATCTGCACGACCTGCTTTCAATAAGGCTTCTTTTACCAATTCATAATTGGCAGGATTGCGATATTGGATCAATGCTCTTTGCATTGCCTTTTCATGAGGATTTTTAGGTACATATACGTTTTCCATCGTACGCGGATCCAATCCTGTATAATACATACAAGTAGAAATCGTGGACGGCGTAGGATAAAAATCCTGAACTTGTTCCGGCATATATCCCATATCACGACAATATTCTGCAAGCTCAACAGCTTCTTTCAGTGTAGAACCTGGATGAGATGACATTAAATAAGGAACCAGATATTGTTCTTTTCCGATTTTCTTATTCATATCAAAAAATTGTTTTACAAAAGTTTCATAGACTTGATTTCTCGGCTTTCCCATTTTTTCCAGTACAGTATCTGAAACATGTTCCGGAGCTACTTTTAGCTGTCCGCTTACATGGTAACTGCATAATTCTCGAAGAAACGTATCTTTTTTATCGGCAAGCAGATAATCAAACCGAATTCCGGAACGGATAAATACTTTTTTTACTTTTGGGATTTCCCGCAATTTTCGAAGTAATTTTACATAATCGCTATGATCTGTATTCAGATTTTTGCAAGGAGTCGGAAATAGACACTGTCTGTTTCTGCACACTCCTTTTTCTAATTGTTTCTGGCAAGAAGGATGGCGGAAATTAGCCGTTGGTCCTCCTACATCATGGATATAACCTTTAAAATCCTTTTCCTTCGTGAAATCTTCTGCTTCCTTTAAGAGCGATTCATGACTTCGAGTCTGGACAATTCGTCCTTGATGAAATGTAAGTGCACAGAAACTGCAGCCGCCAAAACATCCCCTGTTACTTGTAAGACTGAATTTTATTTCCTCAATTGCAGGTACACCACCTGTTTTCGCATAAGATGGATGTGGAGCACGCATATAAGGAAGTGCATATACATCATCCATTTCCATTGTAGTGAGTGGTTTGGCCGGTGGGTTCTGTACCACATATAGATGTTCTGAATATGGTTCTATCAGACGTTTTCCGGAATATGGATCGGTATTACAATATTGCGTATAAAAGCTCTTGGCATATAACTCTTTATTTGATTTTACTTCATCAAATGAAGGCAACATCAGAGCATCATATACAATATCCGGAGTTTTCACTTTTGCAACAGTTCCATCGATATACGTCAAATCTGAAACAGCAATCCCTGCGTCTAAAGCTTCTGCAATTTCCAGAATTGAATGTTCACCCATTCCATATGAAATCAGATCGGCTCCCGAATCCAATAAAATAGAACGTTTTACCTTATCTGACCAGTAATCATAATGTGCCAGTCTACGAAGGCTGGCTTCGATTCCTCCAAGAATAACCGGTGTATGCTTATAGGTTTGACGAATGAGATTTCCATACACTACAGCTGCATAATCCGGGCGTTTTCCCATGATTCCTCCCGGAGTATAAGCGTCATTTTTTCGTCTTTTTTTAGACACAGTATAGTGGTTGACCATGGAATCCATATTTCCCGCACTTACTAAAAATCCAAGCCTTGGTTCACCAAAAACGGTAACACTGTTTTTATCTTTCCAATCCGGTTGTGAAAGAATTCCCACGCGATATCCTCTGGATTCCAAAAGTCGACTTATAATCGCATGTCCAAAAGAAGGATGATCTACATATGCATCTCCAATCACGTAGACAAAATCCACCTGTTTCCATCCACGATTCAACATATCCTTTCGATTTACTGGTAAGAAATCTTGTTTCATAATATACTCCATTTATTTAATGAATGTTAACTTCCTCATAATCATATATATAATAATCAGCTAAGTTACGTTTTTCCTGTTCATAGGGTTTTGAAAAGTCATCATCTACTGCACAAACTGTCATCCCTGCATTTTTGCCTGCAAGTATTCCACTGGGGACATCTTCAAATACCAGACATTCTTCCGGAATCACATGCAGATCTTCTGCTGCTTTTAAATACACATCCGGAGCCGGTTTGCCTTTAGCAACTTCACATGAGGTGCGAACAGTATCAAAATATGTCCGGATATGCAAAGCATCCAAAACTGCTTCTGCAAGTTCCCTCGCGTTGCTTGTAGCAATTCCCAGCAAGATACCTTTCTCTTTCATTCTCGTTAAGAACTCTCCCGCACCAGGTTTTAAAGGAACTTGTGTACAGTATAACTCCATCGTCAGATCCTGCCACTCCTGTTTTATTTCCTCTACGGTACAATTTAACTGCGGAAATGTTTTCAAAAAATATTCTGCGGTTTCCGTAAAACTCATGCCTTCGATTTCTTTGTGAAAATGTTCCGGCATTGTCAGGTGATATTTCTCCATATATATATCATCCACCTTCGTCCAAAGCCACATCGAATCTACCAGAGAACCATCCATATCAAAAATAATCGCTTTTTTGTTTGTTAACATAATTGCTCCATTTCTTCTTTTGTTAATTTTCGGTATTCCCCCGGTTTTAATGAAGGATCCAGAGATAGGCTCCCCATCGAAAGCCGTTTCAAATAAACAACCTCTTTTCCTACTGCCTGAAACATCCGCTTTACTTGATGAAATCTTCCTTCCTGAATTGTAAGCTCGATTTCAGATTCTGCACCACTTTTCAAAATTACTAACTTTGCAGGCAACGTAAGTTTCTCCTCTCCAATACATACTCCTTTTTCGAATGTTTCAATGTCTTCTTTTGTAACTTCTCCGGAAATTTTTGCATAATAAGTCTTATCCACATGCTTTTTGGGAGATAAAAGGCGATGCGCAAGAGCCCCATCATTGGTAATGAGAAGAAGTCCTTCCGTATCCTTATCGAGACGTCCTACCGGAAACAAATCCTTTCTCTGGCGGCTTTCAATCAAATCAATAACTGTAGTATCCCTCTTATCTTCTGTAGCCGAAATAACACCGGACGGTTTATTCAACATATAATATTCATAGATAACATAAGTGATTTCTCGGCCTTGATACTGCACCCGGTCACTGGCTGGATCTAACTTAAGTTCCGGCTTTTTAACAATTGTTCCATTTACCTGTATCTGACCTTTTGTAATTAACTTCTTCACTTCACTTCTGGTTCCAAGATTCATTTCTGCAAGATACTTATCTAATCTTAATTTCATCGTCCGGCTCCTTATGACTGCCAACGCCATCCGGGCAGATACTTATTTTTTAATGTTTGATTTGCAAGTTTACCAAATCCCAACGGATATCCATCTACACATACAAGATACCATCCCTTGTCTTTATGTCCGGTCATATCTTCTACATCCAGAGTTTCCCCTTTTAAATATTTGATAACTCGCTCATCCTCCACTGACAAATCTAAGATATTTCGATATTCTTCCTTTTTGAGGCACATCGCAAGCGCCTGGCTTGGTTCGAATCGTTTCTTTTTTAATTCTCCCATAAGAAGACCTGATCTCAAAAAACGAATTCCCTTTAATTCCGGAAGTTCTTTTGGCATATAATAAACACGTTCATCACGAATCTCCAGATATCTATTATCTATTTTCCATGTAAGATCTTTGAAAAACAGTGCCAATTCTTCCGGAATTTTTTTCATGGATTTAGGTTCTGCTATTTTGAAAGATTTTTCGGATCTTTCTATTGCATTTTCCTTTTTCAGTAATGCAAGATAGTGTCCTTCTCCCTGCATATGATGCGGGAAAATACGAACCGTCTTTTCTAAATCTTTGATATCTGCTTTTGTCACTTCCGGTTTTCCCTTTGTAAATCCTTCATATTCCTTCATTTCACAAATTGTAAACTCTGGAAATTGTTCTAATAAATATTCAATGGTCTGCTCATTTTCAAGTGGATCAAAGGTACAAGTTGAATATAAAAGCATACCTCCCGGTTTTAACATTTGCGCCGCCTGAGTTATAATGCTGCGCTGTAATTTTGAAAAGAATTCAGGTCCATGTTCTTCCCATGCCTTAATCATTTTTTTCTCTTTTCGGAACATTCCTTCTCCGGAACAAGGAGCGTCTATTAATATTTTGTCAAAGTATTCCGGAAAATACTCTACTAATTTTCCCGGCTCTTCACTGATTACCATCATATTACCAATGCCGAATAATTCCAGATTCTTTAACAGTCCTCTTGCACGTGAATTGCTGATATCATTTGCAATCAACACACCTTCCGGTCCCAGATTTGCTCCCAACTCTGTTGCTTTTCCTCCGGGTGCGGCACAAACATCTAAAACCTTGTCATCCGGATTGACCGGCAGTCTGTTTGCCGGAGTCATTGCACTTGGCTCCTGTAAGTAATAAAGACCGGCATAGTAATACGGATGCTTTGCCGGTTGATACTGACTTCCATCATAATAAAAACCATTTGAAATCCATGGTACCGGTGTCAATGGCCAAGGAGCAATCTTCAAAAATTCTTCCACAGAAATCTTTTTTGTATTGACTCGCAGACCATAATGCCGGGGTTCTTCGTAACAGCGAAGGTATGCATCGTATTCATCCCCTAAAAGGGCTTTCATTTTTTCTTCAAATGCGATAGGTAAATTCATCTTCAACCTCTTTCATAAGCACATTTTAACTTCTTTGTTTCCAGATACTGTAAAATCGGATATGGATTGACGCTGATTTCTTTTCCTGATTCCGTTAAATATATTCCCAAATGCAAATGTACCGGGAAATTTCCCGTTGTGCCTTCTATTTTACTATAACCGGTATCTCCCATAAATCCGAGTAAATCACCAGCTTTTACAGAATCTCCTATATTCAGGTCTGCATAAGAATCCAAATGTGCATAATAAAAATAAGCACCGCCAGGTGCTGTAATTCCAATACGGTATCCTCCCTGTTCCAGCCATCCTTTGTGAAGAACAATTCCATCTGTGATACTAACAACTGGATAGTAACCCCGTATGTCCTCTGACGCCATTAGATCTGTCCCTTCATGTCCTCGTTTCCCGCCATATGTACGTTCGTACATCCAAGAATCAACATAGCTGACTTCTGCTTTGGGAGTATTTACGGATTCCGGTATTGGAAAATATCTGAGATCATCCCAGATTGCCTGACATGCCGTACAATATGCATTCCAATCTTCGTTTTTTCTCCAGAGTTCTTTTATTCTTTGAAAACTTTTTTCGGTAAATTGTCCGTTCCATGACATTGTTTCAAAATCTGTCTCCAGCCAATATAGAGCTAACGTCTCTCCAGGTTTCTCAATTGTACGGATATAATCAGCCATAGCATCTGATACTGGCTGTTTCCGAAATTCTCCTGATTCAATTAGCTCAAATTGCAATCTGCTACATTTTCCCATAGTTCGGATTTCATGAAGACCAACTGCAGTAAAAAGCACAAGTATTACAATAAATTCAAGCGATTTAAATATTTTTTTATGCATCAATCTGGATTCCCCGGTTCACATTACTAAATTATATGAACCGGGGAACGTCTTATTTACACCGTTTTAAAATTTCTTTTAATGCTTTCCAAATTCGTTCTGCTGAAGCAATTTCCAAGCGTTCATTATAGGAATGAACATCAATCATATTCGGTCCAAAAGATATGCAGTCAAGTTCCGGTTTATGTCCACTTAACAAACCACATTCAAGACCTGCATGAATCTCGGTTACCTCCGGACGTTTTCCGTATATATGCTCGAAAGCATCCAATGTAATTTCACGAATTTTTGATTCGGCTTTAAATGTCCATGCCGGATATTCTGCGTCAAATTCGTAAGAACCACCGAGAGATTCTGCGAAACACATATAGCGTTCTTTAAATTCCTGCAATTTTGAAGCCACACCGCTTCTTGTCAAAATCATAAAATTAACCTGATCGTTTTCTGTAGTAACAACTCCAAGATTATCAGAAGTTTCAACCAAACCTGGAAGATGACGGCTGTATTCATCTACTCCATTTGGACAATTTACAAGAAACTGAATTATTTTTTTCAAAGTTTCTTCTGTCATCGCATCGAAGCTGCCTTCTTCTAGAACCGTTACTTTAATATCCAATCCCGGTTCGTCAGCTCCAAACTCTGCTTTCCATGCGGCAAGCATCTCAGCCGCTACAGCTTTCACAGTTTCTGTTTCCTTTGTCACAATCACTGACTTATTTCCGGAAGTGATTACATTATCTTTACTTCCACCATTGATTTCCAGCAAAGAAAAGTCTGCAGCCTTCTTAATATGATAGAGCATTCGTCCTGCCAGTTTATTGGCATTTCCTCTTTGTTTGTGAATCTCCACACCTGAGTGTCCACCTTTTAAACCACAGATTTCCAGTTCAACCTTAGAACCGTTTACATTTGTCTTTTCAATTGGCAAATGATAAATAAAACGGAATCCACCTGCACAACCTGCTGTAAGTACATCTTCTTCTTCAGAATCCAGATTCAAAAGCATCTTTCCTTCCAACGGTGATAAATCAACATTCAATGCTCCTGTCATTCCGACTTCTTCATCAATTGTAAAGAGCACTTCCAGCGGTGGATGCGGAATGTCCTGACTATCTAAAATAGCAAGTGCCATTGCCACAGCAATTCCATTATCTGCACCCAATGTTGTATCTTTCGCTTTTACATAGCCATCTTCTACATACATCTCAATTGGATCTTTCATAAAGTCGTGGTCAGAATCTGCTGTCTTTTCACACACCATATCCAGATGTCCTTGCAGGATCACCGGTTCACTCTGCTCATAACCAGCGGTTCCCGGTTTCTTGATGATTATGTTATTCCACTCATCCTGTATTACAGCTAACCCGCGTTTATCGGCAAAATCTACACAATAATCACTAATTGCCTTTGTGTTAAATGTCCCTCTTGGGATCTGATTGATTTCCTCAAAAAAATGAAATACTTCTTTTGGTTCTATATTTCCTAATACTGCCATTACTACATAGCCCCTTTCAATATATAATTGCTTAAAATTGTAATAGAACACATTACATTACTGTTTATTGTGTCACATAGCACATAAAAAATCAACCTATTTCATATATCTTTATTAAAATAAAAGAATTTTCATGGTACAGATTATGAAATTACACAATCAGATTTTAAAATTTACGCTTGTCCTTCTTTTTTTCATAATGCTGATTTCTCCAAAAACAGTTTTTATCGGTGCGAGTAAAGGATTGCTTCTTTGGTTTCAAACAGTTTTGCCAACGTTGTTTCCTTTTTTATTCATAACAAACCTTCTTCTTTCAACTGACAGCATTTCTTTCCTTTCCTCAGCTTTTGGTATGATGCTTTCACGTATTTTTCACGTGTCCCCGAATGGTAGTTTTGCTGTTTTGGCTGGATTTTTATGCGGATATCCTATGGGGGCTAAGACTGCTTCTGATTTAACGGTATCTGGATATATTTCTCAAGAAGAAGGAAGGTATCTTCTTTCTTTTTGCAACAATACAAGCCCTATGTTTCTTATGAATTTTATTATCTGGAAAACGTTGAAGAAAGAAACTTTGTTTCTCCCAGCTCTTTTGATTCAATTACTAACACCTATTATCATCAGCCGTTTTACTCGTAAAAGATATTTAAATGCAAGAAAATGTTTTCAAAATTCAAATGCGAAGCTTGCAAATGTGCCGCATAAAACGAAACAGTGGAGTTTTACAGAAATTGATCTTTCAATTATGAACAGCTTTGAAACATTAGTCAAAGTCGGTGGATACATCATTTTGTTTTCTGTCCTTCTTGCATTGTTACAGCAAGTTCCAGCGAATTTTATGCTCTTAAAATTGATATTGCCAACTTTAGAAATTACAAATGGTGTTGTTATGCTGACAGAAACAAATCTGCCTTTTTCAATTCAGTTCACTTCGATTATGGCATTAACAGCATTTGGCGGTCTCTGCTCAATTGCACAGACTGATTGCATGATCCAAAAGGCCGGTTTCCCAATTCTCCCTTATATTAAAGAAAAACTGGCAGCCGCTCTGACTGCCAGTTTATTGACGATTCTATATCTGCATTTTAAATAAGGACTATGCGATCCTTTATTCCAGATTATTATCTTGAGAATAATTTTCCTCATCTTCAGATGGAATATCCAATTCCGCACGATTGGTTCTTACGACATCATAACATTCCTGAAGAGAATTAATCAAACCATCGTACTTTGTTGTATAACTGTCCAATGTATGTCCGATAATACTTTCAGCATTGGCAAGAAGATCATCGGTATACTGAATGGCACCAATCCGAATCGCATTGGCATCCATCGTTGCGTTATCCAAAATCTCCTGCGCCTGAGCTGTAGCCTGTGTAACAATTTCATTTGCCTGGGCATAAGCCTGCTGCATGATCTCATGCTCGCTGACAAGCTCATTAGTCTGTACCTGTGCTTCTTCCAGCATAGCATCTGCTTTTGCCTGCGCATCTGCTAAAATAGCATCACGATTGCTTATGATCTTCTGATAACGTTTAATTTCATCCGGAGTTTTCATGCGAAGTTCTCTTAATAATTCTTCCAGATGTTCTTTATTTACAATAATTTTTGTTGTTGATAACGGCTGGTATTTACAGTCTCTGTCAATATACTCTTCAATCTCTTCAATAATCTGCTCAATACGGCTGCTCATTAGTTACACTCTCCTTTTGTTTTCATCTTATTTTTCAATTCTTCAGCAACAACTTCCGGCACAAATTGTGATATGTCTCCCCCAAAAGCTGCAATCTCCTTTACAGTAGTAGAACTTAAATAAGAATATTTAATATTTGTTGTCAAGAAAATCGTCTCGACATTTGGTTCTAGTTTATGATTTGTCTGGGACATCTGAAGTTCATATTCAAAATCAGTAATTGCACGAAGCCCTCTGATAATAAAATCAGCCTTCATCTGTCTCGCGAAATCTACCAATAATCCATCAAACGGTACAATCGTTACATTTGTCAGACTACTAGTCACTTCTTTTAACATTTTAACACGTTCTTCCACAGAAAACAACGGCATTTTCGCATTATTATTCAATACTCCGACAATTAATTCATCTGTAATATTGCTGGAACGTTTGATAATATCCATATGTCCATATGTAACCGGATCAAAACTCCCCGGATAAATTGCTCTTAACATATTTCTTCTTTTCCTTCCTTTCCTAAAAAAACATGCTTGTTTGTTTTATATATTTTTTCCTTGATCAGATAAAACCCAAGATCCTCTATATAAGAAAAATCTGTGTCTTTTGCCGCCTCTACAATGATTACCGTATCCTCATATACAAGATCTGATTCCGCAAGATATTCCAACACCTTCTTTTCTAAATTTTGGTGATATGGGGGATCCATAAAAATAAAATCAAAATTCTTTTCGCCTTCCAATTGATAAAGCGCAGTCATAACATCCTTTGTCAGCGTCACTGCTTTATGATTTAACTTTGTATATTTTAGATTATCCTTTATACACGCCATAGCTTTTGGATTTTTCTCAACAAAAACAGCTTCTTTTGCTCCTCGACTCAGAGCTTCAATTCCAATACCTCCACTTCCACTAAATAAATCCAGAAAGATGCATCCAAAAATAGACGGAGAAATCATATTAAAGAGGGTTTCTTTGATCCGATCTGTTGTCGGTCTTGTATCGATCCCTTCTATTGTTTTTAACTGAAGTCTTTTTGCTGTTCCAGCGATTACTCTCATATTTCATTCACCTATTTTCAATCATATTTTTCATAACATTTGCTTAATTTTTCAAAAAAATTCTATCAGAAAAAAGCACCCGGGTCAATCCCAAGTGCTTTTTTTCGTTGTTTACTTTCCAGCCATCTGTTTTTCCTGCTGTTCGATCATTTTCTTTATTACAGTGTCTGAACGACACGTCTCAGATAAATTTTTAAGCGATTGCGTATTTTTGCTGCATCGCTTTGTATAATTCTTTGTGATATCTCCACCGGTATTCGTTACAAAAGTTAGTTCCATAGTATTAGGCGCTATCTTTTTGGCTATGATTTTGTCGAACATATCATCAATAATGGTTTTAGTTATATCATCTGTTTTAATGCTTGTAATATATTTTATGTGCTGTCTGATTTGCTGAGACAGTTCGGAATACTCAGTTAAAGCAGATTTGGAATTCAGTTTTTCCAATTCTTCTTTGCATTTAACCTCTTCTGCCTTAAATTCAGTATCCCGCTCATAAAAATCTTCATCTGATAAGCGACCACATAAATTATGGTCCAGAATCTTATTTCTTTTGTATTTGATTTGCTCAATTTCTTTTTCCAGTTTCTTGATGGCGCTCTCATTGTTACTGCTTTCCAGTATTTTTTTGAGCATATCCAGATAATCCTCCAGAACAGGCTCTATGTCGGCAAGTTTTTCATTTATGATTTCTTCGATGATTGTGAGCAATTCAGATTCTTTTATTGCGAAGGAATCACAGGCAGCAGCATGCTGTTTTTTTCTAACTGAGCATTCCCATGTCAGATCATGACGAGCCCCTTTTTTGCCACGAGCACGCAGCCAATATGATGCACCATCATTTGCACAAATAATCTTTCCGGTAAAAAGATTATCGTGCTTGTAAGATGTTTTTCCTTCTCCAAATAATGTTCTACTTCTGGAGTCAAGCACTTCGTTTGCCTTATTCCATAATTCTTCACTAACAATAGCAGGTACGTTCTCGTCTTTGTACATAATCCAGTCCGATTCCGGTATAAAGCGCTGCTTTTTGGTAAACATATCTTCAACGATGACTTTTCCACCACAATAATAGCCTTTATACTTGGGATTTCGAATTATGTTTTGTATGGTTTTAGAAGATATTTTACTGCCATAACGATTCTTGTATCCTAGCTCAAATAATTCTTCAGATAGCTTATGCGTACTGGAATTTCCGTTTGCATAATGTTCGAAAATGTATTTAACAGCATCGGATGTAGATTCATCAATCGTTAATTTACAATCTTTTTTCTCATACCCATACATATTATCCGTTCCCAGTACACGACCTCTTTTTATTGATACGCTGTGCCCTGTTTTGACACGTGATGAAATTCTACGGCTTTCATCTTGTGCCATTCCGCTCATGATCGTCAACAAAAATTCGGAATCTTCTGAAAAGGTATTTATGTTGTTGTTAATGAACCAAATGCCTACACCATGTTCTAATAGTATTCTTGAGTATTTTATACTGTCTAAAGTATTTCGTGCAAATCTGGCAATCTCCTTTGTGATAATGAAATCAAACTTTCCGTTTTCTGCATCTTTTAGCATTTGCTGAAAACCTTGTCTTTTGTTGACAGTAAGCCCGGAAATTGCATCATCCACATAGCTGCCAGCGTAAACCCAATTGGGTTCTTTTTTTATAATGTCTTCACTCAAAAATGCTTGATTAATCATGGAAGATTTTTGTTCTTCCTTGTCTGTACTTACCCTGTCATAGTGCACGACACGCATTTCCATATCCTGTATTCTACAGGTTTTTAATAGCTGTCTAGCTTTATATACATCCATAATAACTCCTTGTTTATAAAGCTATATGCGTCAATTAATTATAGCCTTATTATTTTTATATAATCAATAGTTAATATTTGGAAATTAACTAATTTTTCTCTGGTGCATTTCTTTTTTATTTTTTGACAATTCCATTTCTATTTTGAGTTCCATCTTTTCATGTAATTCACTATCTATGATATTGTCATTCATCAAACGATTATTAAGAATCTTCATCAAAATAAGTTTTTCCGTACTATCCATAAGCACCTCCATATTTTAGGTTTTCCAAATTTATCCTTCCTATTCCAAATATGAGTGATTTGCTTTTCACTTGAATACCGGTAGTCTATTTCTGATTTTTTCCCTTAGATAATTATTTGAATTAAAACGCTGTATATTATCTTTGATATGTACCCTCTTCACTGGACAAACCAGTAAGGAGGGTAT
>Garnier_p2__coassemble_2014_pt1 | contig 14582 bp, 10 predicted proteins | sample Garnier_p2__metabat2_low_PE_029 | metagenome-assembled genome bin Garnier_p2 | reverse complement strand
GAACTGGGATATGTACCGAATCACCGCCATTTCCCAGTTCCGCATAACTACCTTGTTTAATTATAAAAAATCCAAATCAGCACCACATTACTCGTCTACACTATAGTTTGGAGCTTCTTTTGTAATATGAATATCATGTGGATGACTTTCCTTCAAAGACGCTGCAGAAATCTTAACAAAACGTCCGTTTTCCTTCAATTCTTCAATTGTGTGTGTTCCACAATATCCCATACCAGAACGAAGTCCTCCCATCAACTGGAATACTGTATCTTCTACAGTTCCCTTATATGCCACACGACCTTCTACGCCTTCCGGTACAAGTTTTTTAGCATTCTCCTGGAAGTAACGGTCTTTACTTCCATTTTCCATGGCTGAAATAGAGCCCATACCACGATATACTTTATACTTTCTTCCCTGATACAGTTCAAATGTTCCTGGACTTTCATCACAACCTGCAAAAATGCTTCCCATCATACATACATTTGCACCTGCAGCAATTGCTTTTGTCATATCTCCTGAATACTTGATACCACCATCTGCAATAATCGGAATACCATACTCTTTTGCAACTTTATAACAATCCATAACTGCGGATACCTGTGGCACACCAATTCCCGCAACAACGCGTGTTGTACAAATGGATCCCGGTCCAATACCAACCTTTACTGCATCCACTCCTGCTTCAATCAGCGCTTTTGTCGCCTCACCTGTCGCAACATTACCTGCAATTACCTGAAGATCCGGGTATTTTTCCTTAACCATACGCACTGTACGCAATACATTTGCAGAATGACCATGCGCTGAATCCATAACAATTACATCCACATGTGCACGAACCAATGCATCTACACGTTCCAGACAGTTTGCTGTAATACCAATTGCCGCTCCACAGAGCAAACGTCCCTGCTCATCCTTTGCGGACAACGGATACTTGATCTGTTTTTCAATATCTTTAATTGTAATTAATCCCTTTAAATTTCCTTCATCATCTACAATCGGAAGTTTTTCTTTTCTTGCCTTTGCTAAAATCTTCTTTGCCTCTTCCAGAGTGATTCCTTCCTTTGCTGTAATCAAACCTTCTGAAGTCATAGATTCTTTGATTTTCTTTGTAAAATCCTCTTCGAATTTCAAATCACGATTGGTAATGATACCTACCAGCTTTTTCCCCTCCGTAATCGGAACTCCCGAAATACGGAATTTTGCCATAAGATCATTTGCATCTGCAAGCGTATGTTCCGGTGAAAGATAAAATGGATCTGTAATGACTCCATTTTCAGAACGTTTTACCTTATCCACTTCCTCTGCCTGCTCCGTGATTGACATATTTTTGTGGATAATTCCAATTCCACCCTGACGAGCCATTGCAATTGCCATACGATGCTCAGTAACTGTATCCATTCCTGCACTCATCATCGGAATATTCAGTTTCACTTTCTTTGTTAAATGAGTAGTAAGGTCTACCGCATTCGGAATCACCTCTGAATATGCCGGAACCAACAGTACGTCATCAAATGTAATGCCCTCTCCAATAATCTTACCCATGGCTTAAACTTCCTCTCTTTCTCCAACTGTATTTTTCTGAATTAATAGGTTACACAATCTTTTTTGTAAAAAAGTAACCGATAGTTTATCCGTTATGATACCGAAATTCAATATAGTTGTCAAGAGCAAAAATGCATTAATTTTAGTAATATTTCCACCTTATTTTCGCCCCATTATATTTGCTAATATCTACTTATTTCTCCACATAATAACTACACTAAAAAGACATAAGCGAGTATTTGTAATATATTTAAAAGCAGCGATATTCCTGCTACAATTGAAACAGTTATTTTCCACGTCTTTTTACTCATTGCAGCATCAAGAGAATTTACCCTATCCTCCAACGCTTTTATTTTGTTACTTGTCTCTGTCTTTTGAGCTTCAAGCTCCTCTTTAAGTTCGGAGACAGTAGCGTTAAATTCAGTTAATACATTTTCGAGTTTCTTTTCGTAATATCCGTTAGATTCATGAAGTTCATCAGCATTTTTAGCAATAGCATCCTGTAAATCAGCTATTTTTTTATCCTGTTCTTGATCTTGACGTTCAAGTTCATCTATATCTTGAGCATTTTCCAATATTTTTTCATCATGCTCTTTATCTTTCTTTATACCCACAGCAATCAGCTTATCATGCTCTTCATCTTTCTTTACACCCACAGCAATCAGCTTGTCATGCTCTTCATCTTTCTTTATCCCTACAGCAATCAACTTATCTTGTTCTTCATCTTGTTTTTCAAGACAATCTATATCCTGCGCGTTTTCAGCAATTCTTTTGTCGTGCTCTTCATCTTTTTGCTGTTGTGCTGATAACACTCTGGAATGTCTTGTTATTTTTTCTGCGTTTTCGGCAATTCTTTCATCTTGCTCCTCGTCGATTTCTTCTATACCATCTAACTGCCTGTTAATCTCTTTGAGTTGACCGTTTTGTTCTTTGAGTTTAGCAGTTAGGAGCTCTTGCTTCTTCATCATATCTTCTTGTGCTTTGAGTTGAAGTATAACATTTTTCAATTCTTGTTTAGCAAGATCAGAAATATCTTCTTCAGACGCTCCTTTTAATTTAAGTTCCAATTCCCGTACTACACATCTATTCATCGCAATACTGCTAACACCTAAACCGAAAAGAAATTTTGTTATTTCTGTAAGTTTTGTTTGATATTCAAAAGATTTCTTTTGTGCTTCTGCAAGTGATATTAGTGCTTTAGAACTAAATTCTGATGCATTTTGTAATAATTCAATAGCTTCTTTTCTTCCACCATACCAATGAACTGCATAATCAGCAGCTTCTTGGGCAGAATTTTCGGCAGCTTCGGCAAGTTTAATTGATTTAACAACACTATCTTCCAATTCAACTATGTTATCGTACTTTGAAGAAATAATTTCCGTAATTTGATCCATTTTACACACCCCATTCTAATAAATCAGAAAGTTCATCAGCAAACTCTTTATTGTTCTTCTTTATTTTTTCAACACTTTCTCTTCTGTTTTCAGAGCCATCTTTGATTTCATCCCAAGCATTTCTATATTCCGCAGCTGCTTTCTCCATTACTATGCATGTTTCTTGGATTGCTTTTTCGATATTCTCTGCCTCAATCCACATATCAGCCTCTTTATAGAACACTTTGGCATTAAGAAATTGTAGTTCTTCTCCACGCAGAATCAATCGTTCGCTTTCTTTTTTGCTCTTTTTTCCACCCATTCCCACGTCGGTACCGATGGCAACAGCAAACCTGCCAACACCCACAAAGTTAATCCTCAATATACACGCAGTATTAAAACCGCCAGAACGAATTGCGGCATCGGCAATGTCGAATGCCATAAATGTACTTGTGGAAATCGTAAGCATTCTTACAACTGTTCTATTCTTGAACGGAAGGGCATTCTTCCAGTTGATGTTTTTCAACTCAAAGACACTTTTTACATTATTTTCTTTAATCTCAGTAAATAATCTACGAGCAAAGTAAAAACCACGAACAATACATTCATTTATAACAACAGGAACGGCTTGTCTTCCTATTTCGTATGCAATGCCAATTTCGGTTCTCAAATCAAATTTGACAGCCTCAATCACATTTCCACTCTCATCTCTTTTGCCAAGCAGTGTACCATTAAAGAGTTTTGAAATCCACACAGAAAACTCCTTATATCCTTTTTCATTCATATTACTAAATATGGGTAATGCCGAAATCTCTTTAAGGAAAGAAACCAAAGGCCCAGGCAGACCAGTTCCCAAATTCCCTTTTCCAACAGAAGTAGAAGAGCCTGCCATATCGCTAACCATATGAAAAAACCATTTAATAACGCCAAATGTAATTTTTTCTGGCAAATTTTTTCCAATCAATTCCGCGGCATCAACCGGAACAATCTTAAATACCCCTGTAACATCTGTTCCATATACCTTTCCTGTAAATTGTGTTAACAAAGAAAAAAACAAGCCCACAGGTGTTGGGTGATGAGAAAAATCTCGAAGATGATGTTGTAAACCACCACCAAAGCCATTAGTTACTTTATCTGCTGCAATAGGAAATTTATCTTCTAAAAATTTAATTGCACCAGACAAATCATCTCCCGTGTAGCCTTGCTTTTGAGCAATCATAATAACAAAGTCATTAACTTTCTCATTCCCCCATTCATTTGCTCGATCAATAGAGAATTCTCCACACCAGGCAGAATCAATAATTCCCGCAATGATACCACTTGCAACAGCAATAGTATAATCTATACCGTCAGCATGATTGGCTAAACTATCTATCTCCGAATTAAGTTCATCTATTCTTGCCGATATAACATTTAGTCTTTCATCTACTTTGGAAATCCCTTTATATATATCAACTTTCCTTTTATCAGTTACATCTATAGGTGGAAGTATTTCAACTTCGACTGTTTGTAACAAATTATTTTTAGTTGCATTATCAAATTCATTTATATCAATTTCTTCTACTTTAAACTTAGCAATAGGCTTATCTTTTGTTGTGGTTACCATACAAAACATTCCTTTCACAAAAATCATTAAAGTATTTATATTTTATCATATAACCACTCATTTTTCTATTTATTTCAGCCAAAACACAGAAATAAGGAGTTCTTAACACTCTTACTACCAATGTCTGTCTGTTTCCGCTTACATGATATAACTTTAGTCAAATATAGGGGTTGTGGGAATCAAAAAAGGACTGTGCTTTCGCACAGCCCTCATATCAAATATATAATCCATATATCTGTGCATGATTACATCATGCCCATTCCAGCTCCGCCAGCCGGCATTGCAGGTGTATCTTCTTTGATTGTTGCAACAACAGACTCTGTTGTCAAAAGTGTGGATGCTACACTCGTAGCATTCTGAAGGGCACTTCTTGTAACCTTTGCAGGATCCAGAATTCCTTCTTTTACCATATCTACATACTCTTCTTTGTATGCATCAAATCCATATCCGACTTCAGATTCTCTTACTTTATTAATAATTACTGCACCTTCCAAGCCTGCATTTGTTGCAATATGGAACAATGGTGCTTCCAATGCTTTCAAGATGATATTTGCACCAGTCTTCTCGTCACCTTCCAGAGTCTCGGCAAGTTTAGCAACTTCTTTTGATGCATGGATATATGCAGAACCACCGCCGGAAATAATTCCTTCTTCTACAGCCGCTCTTGTTGCATTCAAAGCATCTTCCATACGAAGTTTTGCTTCCTTCATCTCTGTCTCTGTTGCCGCTCCCACACGGATTACAGCAACTCCGCCTGCTAATTTTGCAAGTCTTTCCTGTAATTTTTCTTTATCAAATTCTGAAGTTGTCTCTTCAATTCCCTTTCGAATCTGTGCTACTCTGTCAGCAATTGCCTGTTTATCTCCGCATCCGTCTACAATAACTGTATTTTCTTTCTGAACTTTGACAGATTTTGCACGTCCCAGCTGATCCAGTGTTGCTTCTTTAAGATCCATTCCAAGCTCTTCTGAAATCACCTGTCCGCCTGTTAGAATTGCAATATCCTGCAGCATCTCTTTTCTTCTGTCACCATAGCCAGGTGCTTTAACTGCTACAACGTTAAATGTTCCACGCAGCTTATTTACAATTAATGTAGTCAATGCTTCACCTTCGATATCTTCTGCAATAATCAGAAGTCTAGCACCAGACTGCACAATCTGTTCTAATATCGGAAGTATATCCTGAATATTGGAAATCTTCTTATCTGTAATAAGAATATACGGATCATCCAAAACAGCTTCCATCTTCTCCATATCTGTTGCCATGTATGCAGAAATATATCCACGATCAAACTGCATACCTTCTACCAAATCCAACTCCGTCTGCATAGTCTTAGATTCTTCAATTGTAATTACTCCGTCATTGGAAACCTTTTCCATAGCATCTGCAACCATCTGTCCTACAGCATCATCACCAGAAGAAACCGCTGCAACTCTTGCAATCTGATCCTTTCCTGTCACATTACTGCTCATAGCTGCAATCGCTTCTACAGCTTTATCCGTTGCCTTCTTCATTCCTTTTCGAAGAACGATTGGATTTGCACCTGCTGCCAGATTCTTCATACCTTCATTTACCATTGCCTGTGCAAGTACAGTTGCTGTTGTTGTTCCATCACCTGCAACATCATTCGTCTTTGCTGCAACTTCACGAATGAGCTGCGCTCCCATATTTTCAAAACCATCTTCCAGTTCAATCTCTTTTGCGATTGTAACACCATCATTTGTAATCAATGGTGCTCCAAAGGACTTATCCAATACAACATTTCTTCCTTTTGGTCCAAGTGTTACCCGAACTGTATCTGCAAGCTGATTTACACCTTTTTCCAGTGCTGCTCTGGCCTCTGCTCCATATTTAATTTCCTTTGCCATGATTTCTTCACTCCTGTCAATTATTCTTCATTAAACTTTATGAATCTCAAACAATTATTCTATATGCATCCGCTACTCTACAATTGCAAGAATATCATTCTGTTTTACAATGATGTACTCCTGTCCATCCAGTTCTACATCTGTTCCTGCGTATTTTGAATAAATTACTTTATCCCCTACTTTTACCTGCATAATCACTTCTTTTCCATCTATTACACCGCCAGGACCTACTGCTATAACTTCAGCCTCCTGTGGTTTTTCTTTTGCCTGACCAGGAAGAACAATTCCTGATTTTGTTGTCTCTTCTGCCTCTAACTGCTTTAACACAATCTTGTCACCTAATGGTACTAACTTCATTATAATTCCTCCTTTATAATTGCACTGTTAGCACTCATATACTCCGAGTGCTAACCCATGAATATAAAATAGCACTACACTTCTCATTTGTCAACAGTGATTCTAATTTTTTATAATTAGTTTATAAAAGGACATAAATAAAGTGAGAGACTCTTGCCTCTCACTTTATCTTCATTTCAGCTATACAAAAAATTCTGATTCTGCCGAATTACTTGCGGTGTTTATCGTGTTTGCTACGTTTTCTATAAATTACAACACCAATTGCCACAATTGCAACCAAGATACCAATCAATGCCGGCACCATCGATGTCGTATCTCCGGTCTGAACTGCAGTTGAACTATTTTTCTCTGGCACAGCCGGTTTTCCCGGGTTCCCCGGATTTCCCGGTTTACTCGGTTTCCCCGACTGATCCTCCGGCTTTGGTTTCTCTGGGGTAATATCTTTCTTAATGGAATCCACTTCAAATCTTGTTTCCACAGCATTTCCATGTACATCTTCCAGCAACAGTTCATATATACCGTTTTTGCCATAAACCTTTGTAAAGACTTTCCCCTCTTCGTCTGATGCACTCCAACCTTCCGGTTTCTTAAGCGGCTCATTTGAAGTCAAGGTTACTGTTACAGTATTGCTCTTCTCATTATAGATCTGTTCTACCATTACTTCTGGTGCTGTTGTATCCGTAATCTCAAATGACACTCTTGCAGTTACTTGTTCAACCGTAATCTTAGCAGTTGCAGTTCCAACCTCCATATTATTTTCATATACAATTTCCGGTTTATTGCCTACCCAATTTTCTGTATAAGCAACCTCCGCCGTTTTCATTTCCTCTCCTGTATATTCTGCATCTTCTGCTGTAATTGTTGCACTTGCACTATGTCCGCATATACAGGATTCTGTTATTTTATTATCTTTTGCCATATACGTGTACTGATGTACGTGAGGTTTCTGCAACACAAGTGCATCTTTCGGAATGCCATACCATGTACCTTTGTCTGCATCATATCCCGCACTGTTCATATAAGCCTCAAGAGCTCCATCCGGAATATTTAATTTCAGATTTTCTTTCACTCCCTTTGCAAATTCAAATTCTGTATTTGCTGTGATTCGAATCTGCGGAGGCACTGCACCAAATGTCAACTCTTTCAAATTTGTAAAATACTTAAAAGTATCATGTTCCAGTGTTTCTACCGCCGGAAGACTAATTTTAGTTGTCACTGCATTCGTATAGGTTCCAAAGGCATCTTCTTCTATTTTCTTTAATGCCGGGAAATTAAATTCTTCTACCTTTACTCTTGCGAGAGAATTTTCTTTCAAATATTCTAATCCCGGAGCTTCAAAAGTCTTTAAATCATAACATTTAGAAAATGCTCCCCTTGCAAGACCTTTAATATTTTTTCCCAAATAAACATGTTCTAAGCTCGTTGAACTAGAACCATTTAACCGAAAAACATTTCCGGGGATTTCATTTCCTGATAATCCATAAACCGCAACATCATCAGCAATTTTAAATGATTTCAACTCAAAATCAAACCACTTTTTATGAGCAACTAAATAATCCAAATCTTCATCCCGAACAGCGCCACTCTTAAATTCAATACTGCTAATATTTTCTTTTGGATTTCCATTCGTTAATCCGAACTGAGCGATTGCATCCTCCAAACTTTCTGCAGTATACTCTGTTCCATTTAAAACAATGACAGACCGCACTTCTGCCTTATTTACATGAATCTTGCAGCCAGCAAATTTTGTAGTACTTCCTGTCGCTGTTGTAAGCGTTGCCTTTGCCTGAATTGTAACATCTCCTGTGCCTACCGCAACGCCCTTACCAGTATTTACATCAAATTTAACTACACCGCTATTCGTATTCGCACTATCCCAAGCGCCAACCCAGCCCGCATCTTGTGCTTCTGGAGTTAATGCATATTTCAGTTCAAACGCTTGACCTTCTATCAGCGTTAATGTATTTGGTGTAACTGTAATAGGTTTTTCAACAACAGGCGGTTCCGGTTCTTTTACAATAGCCTTATACACATTAATTTCAGCAGCTGCCGCAAACGTATCTGTTCCACCTTTGTAATTACTTCTAATATCTACTTTCAAATGATTTGCTTCCACTGGGGCAAACTGAATCAAAGTAGTTGCCCCCATTGCAGTTTCAGGCATTGCCTGATTATAAACAACCTTTGTAGTACCATCCTTCAATGTCGCTGTAACGACAATCTCTTTCCACGTACCATTTTCTGCAGTACTTTTTCTTACGTAAGACAACTGTCCTATTAAATATGTACCACCTAGATCCCATTCAATACTCTGTGGCAAAACAGACTTTGTTCCATCATAATTTGTATGCCATGGACAATGCAAAGAACTTTGTTTTTAACTTTTTCACTTGTTTTCCTCCTTTTCCTTTCCGAAGAGATTTGCATATCGTAACCTCTTCCAACTTGCCTCCATATACCTGAGTGGCACCTTTCATTTCACTCTTTTGTATTCATATGGACACAATTTTATTTATAATAACACTTATTTTCTGATATTTGTATTTATTTTTATCTCTTTTCTAATTTCAGTAGATTATTAACGTTTTCTCGTAATATTTTAACCTTTTTTATCAAAAAAACGCCTGTATTTCAGAATTAATTTTCTGAAATACAGGCACTATTTTTACTTTTACATACTTCTTCGACGATTTTCTATTACATTATAAAAACCATTTTCAATACGGAACACAAGCATATTGCCATCTTCTGACTGAAACCGTTCTTTTACGACTCCAATACAATACAGCAACTCTGTCTTTGTTGCTATGTAACACCGATACTTTGCATCCAACGAAATTGCTGTTAGATCCTTTTCTCTTAATTCCAGATACATGTAATCTTCTTCCATGTCATACTTAAAGACTCTGGCCTTATGCGTTGCTTCATCCAGTACTTCATCTGCAGAAATTGTTTTTACCATACGTAAATCTACCGGATTTCCTTCGTACATTTTATTCTCCTCTTTTTAGCAGCACTATTTCTGAAGTTACATTCTTTCTTTTTTGATCTTATCCAACTCTGTAAATACATAGTCATTTAAAACCTTAATATATGTACCCTTCATTCCGGAAGAACGTGATTCAATGACCCCGGCACTTTCAAATTTGCGAAGTGCATTAACAATAACAGAACGAGTAATTCCCACGCGGTCTGCAATTTTACTTGCAACCAGGATCCCCTCTACTCCGTTTAATTCATCAAATATATGAATAATTGCTTCTAATTCTGAAAAGGAAAGTGTACTGATTGCCGACTGAACAATATGTTCTTTTCTTGTCTCTTCTGCATTTTCTTCATTTACGGAGCGAAGCATCTCAAGCCCCACCACAGCAGTTCCATATTCACTTAAAATAATGTCATCAATGGAATAGGTTTCATTCTGCTTATATAAAAACAAGGTTCCAAGACGTTCTCCGGCAATATCAATCGGTGTAATAATTGCCTGATATCCATTTACAGAATCTGAGGAAAATCCCAACGTTTCCAGATTGACATTCTCTTTGGTGGACAATACACTCAGAAGCCTCTCATTCAGCATTTCATCAATGTGAGAACCTATAGATTCTCCAATCAATTCTCCAATAGCTTCAACTGAATTACATTTGCTGACACCAAGAACCTTTCCTTTTCTGCTGACTACCAGCACATTAGAATTCAGTATTTCAGTTAATACTGCACAGATATCATTAAAAACTACTTTACTGGAATTGTTATTATGAAGTAGTTTATTAATTTTTCTTGTTTTATCTAATAGTTGTACACTCATCCTTCTCCTCCGTTTCTCAAATTGTATACACAACTCACTTCAAATCACTCGATAAATTCATGTTATCATACAATTTTTGAAATAGCAATAAAATTTACATATCCTTTTTCAAATTTTTCACATAACCGCATTTTTCATCTGCACATGCTAATTTATTTCCTTTTTCTACCATATATCCACCGCACTCCGGACATTTCTCCTTTGACGGTTTTTGCCATGACATAAAATTGCATTCTGGATTATTTTCACATCCATAATATTTTCTGCCTTTTTTCGTTTTGCGAATTACAACCTCACTGCCACATTCTGGACATGGTACACCGATTTTTTCCAGATACGGTTTTGTATTCCGACATTCCGGAAATCCCGGACAAGCAAGAAACTTGCCATGAGGGCCATACTTAATAACCATATTTCTGCCGCATTCTTCACAGATTACATCGGTCACTTCATCTTCAATCTCTACGCTTTCCAGTTCTTTTTCTGCAATCTTAACAGCTTCATCTAGATCCGGATAGAAATTACGGATTACTTCTTTCCACTGTACTTTTCCTTCTTCCACCATATCCAAAAGACCTTCCATATTGGCAGTAAAATTCACATCTACGATACTCGGAAAAGACTGCAGCATAATGTGATTGACCACTTCTCCTAATTCAGTCATATAGAGATTTTTTCCTTCTTTTGTAATATACCTGCGGGCAAGAATCGTTGAAATCGTCGGAGCATAGGTACTCGGTCGGCCAATGCCCAACTCTTCCAGAGTTTTTACAAGAGTTGCCTCCGTATAGTGAGCCGGCGGCTGTGTAAAATGCTGTTTTTCCTCTATACTTTCTTTTTTCAGTACAGATTCCGGAGAAAGTCCTCCTACCAGAACATTTCCCTCTTCTTTTTCTTCATCTGATTCTGTATATACAGTTCGGAAACCTTCAAACGTCACCTTAGATGCAGATACCGTAAATAAATATCCGGCTGCTCCAATTTTCACAGAAGTAGTCTCATATTTTGCAGGCTGCATCCGGCTTGCGGCAAAACGTTTCCAAATCAACTGATACAGACGGAACTGATCTCGTGTCAGCGATTCTTTCAACGCTGCCGGTGTTCTTGTAATATCAGATGGGCGGATTGCCTCATGCGCATCCTGTATCTTCTTATCTGTTTTCTTTTCTGTATTTCCATCTGCCACATATTCAACTCCATATGTGTCTCCAATGTAGGCTCTTGCTGCTGCATCCGCCTCTTCTGAAATACGTGTAGAATCAGTACGCAAATAAGTAATCACACCAACGGTGCCACTGCCTTTAATATCTATTCCTTCATACAATTGCTGTGCAATCCGCATTGTTTTCTGCGTTCCGAAATTCAGCACCTTTGCAGCTTCCTGCTGAAGTGTACTGGTAGTAAATGGCAACGGCGCCTTACGAATCCGCTCTCCCTTTTTGATATCTGTAATTCGATATTCTGCATCTTCAATGTCTTCCCGGATCCGATCCATTTCCTCCTTGGAAGAAATCGTCATCTTCTTCTGTTCTGTTCCATAAAATTTTGCAGTCAAAGGACGTCTTTCTCCTTTTACTTTCAATACCACATCCAAAGACCAGTATTCTTCCGGTATAAATGCATCAATTTCTGTTTCTCGATCTGCAATAATACGCAACGCCACTGACTGTACTCGTCCTGCACTCAGCCCACGCTTAACTTTTGCCCAGAGAAGAGGACTAATCCGATATCCCACCATACGATCCAAAGCACGACGAGCCTGTTGTGCATCTACTAGATTCATATCAATTTCACGAGGTGCTTTTAAAGATGCCTTTACCGCATTTTTCGTAATTTCATTGAAAGTAATACGACGCATTTTTTTCTGATCCAGTTTCAATGCAGTCGCAAGATGCCACGAAATCGCTTCTCCTTCGCGGTCCGGGTCGGTTGCCAGAAAAACTTTATCGGCTTTCTTCGCTTCCTTCCGTAAATTTGCAAGAATATCTCCTTTTCCTCTGATTGTAATATATTTCGGCTCGTAATCGTTTTCCGGACCAATTCCAAGCTGACTTTTCGGCAAATCGCGGACATGTCCATTGGAAGCAGCTACGGTGTAATTACTACCGAGAAACTTTTTAATTGTCTTCACCTTCGCTGGTGACTCCACGATAACCAGATAATGTGCCATATTACTTCATCCTCCACCCTGATTCACTATATATTGATTCATTTCATTTAACTTCTGATATAATAATTTTTTGAAATTTCTTTGATATATCCTTTAATCTCCAAAGCAACCAGCACCCTAATTATTTCTGATGCGGAAAGACTTGTTTCATCCATCAGGCACTCAATGCTTTTGGGATAAAGACCAACTGAACTATACACCATATCCTCATCTCTTTCAAGCATTTTTTTCGTTTCTCTATTTTTTTCCAAAAAATTTACATTTGTAAGACTTAAATCTTCCAGCAAGATTTCCGGTGAAATCAGAATTCCAGCTCCCTGCCGAATCAGCCAATTACACCCTCTGCTCAATTCACTGTTCAGTGGTCCCGGAAGCGCCCAGACATCACGTCCCTGCTCCAACGCCAGATCTGCAGTTATCAAAGAACCGCTTTTCTCCTTTGCTTCAATTACAAGCACCCCATCTGATAAGCCACTGATAATCCGGTTACGCCTCGGAAAATGAAACGACAACGGCTGTGCCCCCGGCGGAAATTCAGATAAAATCCCACCTTCATGTTCCAATATATCCATATATAAGCCTTTGTGTTCTTTTGGATAACAAACATCTACTCCGCACCCTAACACAGCAAAAGTTTTTCCTTTTGCCATCAAAGCACCCCTATGGCCTGCTCCATCAATCCCTCTCGCCATTCCGCTGATAATCTGTACGCCTGCCCCGGCTAGACTTTCCGCAAACCTTCCCGCATAGAGTTCCCCATATCTTGTGCATTTTCGTGCTCCGACAATCGCAATACTCACCCCTTCACTTTTCGGCAATTTTCCTTTTCCATAAATTGCATAAGGGCAGTCCGTAAGCATCTTCAACTTTTCCGGATATTCATTTTCAAAATACAAATACATCCATATTTTCTGTTCCTTTATTCTTTCCCATTCCTCTTCAAAAGATTTACTTTTTTGAGCCTTTTGAAGTATGTTTTTTTCCTCTTCTGACAAAAAATCCACTTTTTTTAACTGTGTTTCTTCTATATAATAAACATCCTTCGCACATTTCATGTACTCTCGCAATTTACGTTTCTTTAGATCACTGATCCCCTGCATCGATGCAAGCCAATATTCATACGCTCTATATTCTTCCAACTCCTGATTCACCTTCCCCAATATTTTTTATCTAATGTACGATATCCTACCGCCTCTGCTAAATGTGCTGCCTGAATCTTCTCTTCTCCCTCCAAATCCGCAATGGTACGAGCCACCTTTAAGATTTTATGATAAGAACGTGCCGTCAATGATAAATTTGTAAAAGCCTGTTTCATTAATTGCTCTTCTTTTTCTCCTAACAAACAATATCTCTCCAACTCCGGAGCGCCCATCATACTGTTGGACAAAATATTCGTACCTTGATACCGTTCTGTCTGAATCGCCCTTGCCTTGCAAACTCTCTCCCTGATATCCGCTGAACTTTCTTCCATAACCTGTGACTTTTTTCTAATCTTCAGCGCTTCATATTCTACTTTCGGAGATTCTACACATATATCCATGCGATCCAAAAACGGCTGGCTTAATTTCCCCAAATAATTCTGAATCTGTCCCGGTGTACACGTACACTTTGCACTCGGGTATGCACCACATGGACAGGGATTCATTGCCGCCACTAACATAAAATTTGCTGGGAACAAACATGCCCCCTGTGCTCTTGTAATCCAGATTTTTCGCTCCTCCAATGGTTGTCGCAAAACTTCCAAAACAGATTTTTGAAATTCCGGAAGTTCATCCAAAAATAAGACACCACAATGCGCCAGACTGATTTCTCCCGGCGACGGAATTACTCCCCCTCCTACCAGAGCTCTCTTTGTTAC
>Garnier_p2__coassemble_1617_pt1 | contig 19061 bp, 14 predicted proteins | sample Garnier_p2__metabat2_low_PE_029 | metagenome-assembled genome bin Garnier_p2 | reverse complement strand
ATGTTGGTATAACCTTTTCCCAAGTCAACTTCTCTATCACGAATCTCAGGGTTGATAATAATATCTTCTGCCTTGATATCTCGCGTATCTACCTTATCCCATTTTGCAGCAACATAAATACCTGCTGCTCCTATCAGACAAATCAGTACACCACCAACACAAACCAGTACCCTTTGCCACATTTTCATCCGGGTAAACCAATTTCCCTTCTTTCTTCGACCTCTTCGGTATTTCTTCCGGTTCTTTGCCATATTTAACCACCTATTATTCATTATTTTAGTTTTTTAATTTCATTAACTTTCATAATACAATATTCGACAGTATGATTCAACCTTTTCCGTTAATTTTCCAATTTTTTCGAACACTTTTAAATATATAACCAATAAAAAAACAGAGAGAATCTCATCACTTCCATGATAGATTCCCTCTGTTTTTTATTCTCACTTCACTACCATCTTAAATTTTACTAATAACTTTCTGCATTCTTCCGGTTCTGCAAAATAATTAAGTCCCAATAACACAAAACTGCTTACTGCACCAGATAATACCGCATATAAAAACCACGATACAAAAGAGGTCATATTCTGAGGAACAACATAAATTCCAACTGCAACCAACACTACTACAACCAATATATTTCTTCCGATTCTTGAAAAAGTTCTTTTTCCGGTACCTTTCACCAAATATTTACTATTATATAGAATTACATCCAAGGAACGGTATCCATAAGAACAAACCGTACCAATCAATACGCCTGCCATACCGAGTTTCTGAATTAATGCTATCGATACTACCAGATTAATCACTGCTTCTATAATAGCCTGATATCTAGTTTCTTTATAATGTCCAGCTGCACAAATAATCGTAATTCCAGGAATCCGAATGTTCTGTAGCAATACAATCACTGTAAAAAGCACTCCAATAAGTGGACGCACATAATCTACATCTGTCATATTCATGGTGTAAACCGCAATAAACGGAATAATCAGCACACCCATGCATACAACTACAATAAATAAAATCACCAGATACATATATTCATAACTGGAATAGTTCTCTCGGAGCACATCCTCTTCTCCCTTGGAAATCACTTCGCCAAATCCCGCTGTCAATCCATTGGAAAAAGAAGTTAACAGTGTATTCACTGCCGTCACTACCAGATTATATGCAGAATAAACACTAACTTCCAATAAGGAGCCACGGCCAATCAAAATTGTTAAGAGAACAACATCTGTATTATTTACAATAATCCCAACAATCTGATGCAAAAGTGCCGCCCCGCGCTGATTCAATGCATCCATCTTAGGTTCCGCATGAAAATCCACATTCGGATACTCTTTTTTCACATAAATCCGAACCAGAAGCAAACGTAAGATATAGACTCCGGTTGCAACTGCCTTTACTATCAAAACACTTGCCCCAAGATAAATCAAAAGAATAGAAACAGCCATATTGACCACTGTACCAACAGACTGAATCGCTGCAACTACATATCCTCTTTGATTAGCAGTAAGCAATACCCTGTATTTTCCAAGGAAAAAGAAGTCCACTAACGTGCTACTGGCTAGTACAAGTACCATAGTTCGTACCATACTCTGCTCCAATTGTCCCGAAATAAAAAACGGGTATACCACTGCTAACAAAAGTACGAATACTAAAAACAAGCTGCCGGAGCGATTATAAAATTTTCTGGTCGCAGACAAGATCGAATTGACTTCTCCTTCCTGCTCATGTGCCAGCGGTGCATACAGCGCTACAACCGATGCAGTACCGATTCCGGCTTCTGCCAACCCCAGATACATCAAAAACTGATTCACAGAAGTAATCATCCCATTCACTGTCGAACCATATGTTTCCATAAAAAAACGCGGCAATATAATTCCAGAAATCAACACCAGAAACTGCAGAAATAAATTTGCCACCATATTTTTCATTGCCAGTTTACTTCTCATATCCGATTCCTTTCTTTTGTTTATTCATTATGGAATCAAAAATCTGATCTATAATCTCCGAATCTACCTTTTCTTCAAATTTTCGAGCAAATAGATACGAAGATTCCATCAATTCTGCATAATCCTGACTTCTCCACACGTAGGGGTTCCCACGTTTCCAATCGATATAACGAAGAGATGCATAGTAGTCATCCTCCAGCGAAAAAACCTGCTCCCGATACTTTGAATTCCATACGAGCGTCTGTACAAAAAATTCATCGCCACATAAAGTCGCATGAAACAATTCCTGAATCAATTCCTCGTTCTGCAAAATATACGCAACCAGATTGTGCGTAATACTCACCCAATTCGCCCCCAGACAATACTCCACTCCTGATTTCTGGCGCTTAACCCCCAAACGGCGTTGCAAAAATAAAGAGCATTTTTCCACCAGTCTCAAAAAAGGATGCCCTTCCCTGCCGATTCTTTCTTGCAACCAATAATACTGCTCATATTTATATCTGGACTCTTCCCAAAAACTTTTGGGGCAAAAGTAGAGAAACTCTTTTCCTTTATGCTCTGAAAAAAATGCATGAATCTCATCTTGTGTCTTCAGTGGCAAATCCGCTCCACTGAGCAGATGATAGTATTCATAGCCTCTTTTCCATGCCTCTCTAAACAGAATCAATTCACTTTGAATCTGACTATATCCGCCCCATTGTTCATGGATTCTTTCTACAAAGTATAAGTCAGATTTATGGACAACCGCTTGTAATTCCTCAGCATGAAATTCCACATCCAGTCCAATATGAATATGAATATAAATATCATTCCGCTCATCATCCAAAAGCATTAACAATTTTTTCAGTACTTCGAACTGATGATGCGCCTTGATCAAATATGCATGTTTTCTATTCATTTACTTCTTTTTTCCTTCACTGATAAATACTAATTTCCGATACAACGGAATACTAATCAGCAATACAATTGCTGAAATTTTCCGATTTCTCTGAAAATACGGATTTTTCATAATCCGGCGAAAATGCTGTTTAATAAAGGTTACCAGTTCCTCAAAGCGGTCAATTGAACGATAGTCTTCTTCTAAAAGCATCTTATCCAGTACAATAAATCTAGACCAGATCCACAAACACTCTGCCTCTTCTTCCAGCTTTGGAAAGGCTTGTTTTACAACTTGATAATTTTTTGTATATCCATCTATAATATCAAATAACTTCGGACGATATGCCTTTCCTGTAATACTGTCCGACCGATGCAGATAATAATACTTCGGTTTTGTCCCCACTGCTACTTTTTTGATCCTCTGCATCATATCTACGGTATAAAAAATATCTTCATACAGCTTTCCTTTCGGAAATCCCAAATCTGATATACAACTTCTCTTTATCAGCTTATTCCAGATTTCTCCCCGGATGGTATGTCCTCGTAAAATACAACGAAACGCCTCTTCTCCGCTGCAAACAAACTCTGGTTCTTCTTCCTGTTTTTCAATCCGGTCTGCATACACCTCATAAATACCGCAAGTTGCCATATCTGCGTCTGCTTTCCTCAAATTTTCATAAAGATAAGACAACATATCTGCATCTATATAATCATCACTATCAATAAAAATCACATACTCTCCACAGGCAATTTTCATTCCTGCATTTCGAGCATCACTTAATCCACCATTCTCCTTATGAATCACACGAATACGCGCATCCTTTTTGGCATATTCATCACAAATATTTCCACAAGTGTCCGGGCTCCCATCATCGACTAATATTAATTCATAATCTGAAAACGTCTGTGCCAATATAGAATCTACACACTTATGAATATATGGTTCTACCTTATAAACAGGCACAATCACACTAATTTCAGGCATCTTCTACCTCCTAATGTAAATTGAATTTTTCTATTCTTCATAATAAAATTTTAATTGCTGTGCTGCTGCCCCAATCTCATATCCTGCCTCTTGGAACAACTGCTTAATTTCTTCCGGAGACTTCCTTGAGTTCCTTTTCTCAGCCATCTTTTCTATCTCTTTTGCCCACGTTTCAGGTGCATCCTTCAAAGAAACAAACTGCATCTGCTTTGTAAGATCAACATCACAAGTAACCGCAGATGATACAACACTCAAAATACCTGTTGCCTGTGCCTCCAACAATACAAGAGGAAGTCCTTCAAACAAAGACGGAAAGAGAAAAAGATCCATCGCTTTCAAAAGTTCCGGAACATCCTTTCGAAGTCCCAGAAATTGAACCTGTTTCTCCAAGCCATATTCCTGTACCTTCCTTCGCACTTCTGTTTCTAACTCTCCGGTTCCAATCAGCAATAAAACAACATCGTCTCTCTTTTCTGTAAAAGCCTTCATGATTTCTATCAAATACAAATGATTTTTCTGCTCTTCAAAACGTCCTACATGTCCAATTACAAACTTATCTTCCAATTGAAACTGTTTTTTTGCCTCTGCTCTCTGCATTTCTGAACATAAAAAATCTTCTAACCTCAATGCATTATGAATTAGCCGCACCTTTCCGCTTTTCAGAACTTTGCCCGTAAACAACCATTCTGCTGCCACCTGACTGCATGCAAAATAATCCGTTGCAAAACAGGATAAAAACGGCTTATTTACCCTATGCAGCAGATTCCGCACCAAACCCGGAGTGGAAGAATTATGGGAATGTGCGATTACCTTTTTCACTCCAAGATGCCGCGCTGTCATAACCGGCACAATATTTGCAGCAGAAAGCATATTCACATGAACTGCATCATAATGCCGCATCCGCAATATTTTTTTCATTTGCCGATAAAACGTAATCGGGCGTTTTCGTCCGTCAACTGTGTGATACACCTTTCCGCCCAAAGCGGTAATTTCATCTTCATACGCCAGTTTTGGAAACATACTGATAAAGTCAAACTGTACTCCCTGCTTTGTTAATTCCCGAACATAATTCATTACAAAACTTTCAATCCCACCCGGATTGTACGACATTCCAATTTGTAAGATTCGCATGTCTTTTCTCCCATCTTCAGACTCCAATCACTTCGTGATGCCTTCAATCAAGTCTTTCCATTGTTCATAGATTTTTTCTTTTTGAAATTTATTTAGATTCTCTTTTGTATGCGCGGAAAATCGGATTCTTAACTCTAGATTGTCAATCAATTCCTCAATGCGCGCTGCCATTTGTTCCAAATCATAGGTAGGAACTAAATACCCATCTCTTCCATCTTCGATAATCTCCCGCGGTCCGGTAGTTACATCAAAACTGACCATCGGAAGACCACAGGCTTTTGCCTCCAAAAGTACCAGCGGAAGTCCTTCTCGATAAGACGGAAGAACAAGCAATGCATACTCCGGATAATGTTGATATGCATCCTTCACATTTCCTTTCAAAATAACCTGAGATTCCAGATGACAGTTCTTCACTTCCTGCTGCAGCCATTCAAATTGATCTCCGGTTCCATACAAATGCCATTGCCAGTCTGGATAATCCGGCAAAACCTTTTTCGCAACCTTCATCAGCATATCATAGCCTTTTTCCTCACTGACCCGCCCCACCGTAAGAATCTTCTTAGAATTTACATTATAATCCTCTCTCGCTGCAATTACTTCCGGTCGAATCCAATTATAAATGCTCTGGATTTTTTTCGGATTAGTATGAAACTTTCGTATATAATCCTGACGATTCTGTTCCGTCAACGTCACCGTCCGGTGAGAAATCAAAGAATCCCAAAACCGGAACAACGTAATATCCTTTTTCTCCCACTCATTCATCAAAGCGCCGTGATCACAAAATACCAATTTTGTTTTTGTAAAAAAACGCATCGGTGATGCCACCAGTGCCGGATGATTCTCCATCAGAAAAACCACATCCAGCTCATTCTTTTTCATCCACTCCCGAAGTGGTCGAAAACATCTTGTAATCCGCTGACGAATCCTGCAATCCTCGGTCAACTCTGCATGATAATGAATGCGAGGATCAAATGTATAAGGAACTCTTTTTCCTTTTCCAAATATCCCAAAAATAAATACTTCATATTCAGCACAAAAAGCATTGGCAAGTGCTGTCGTCACCTGCTCAACGCCTCCTGTTACCGTCATATCATAATTTACAAATCCTATTTTCTTCATATTATGATTCTTTCAATCTTTTCACTAGTTTCTTCTTAATCTTCTTTCAATCTCTCAATCATATCCCACAAACTCTCTGCGGAATTGAAATTCTCCGGAATAATCTCTGCCGGTGTTACAGACACCCCAAACTCATCCTCAATTTCTCCCACAATTGACAAAATTGCAAAGGAATCCAGAAGTCCATCATCAATCAATGTTGTACACTCTCTATAATCCACATCCGGCTGAATCTCTTCTAAAATCTCAATCAACTTATCCATCGTATCTCTCACTTTCTATTTCTTATCTCTTTATCATTTGTTCCTTTTATTCTATCATTCCCGCAATCAAATCACAAGTATCAGATTCCGTTAAAACAATGACTTTGCACCGTATCACGCATCAGTTCCAATCCATTTTCCTCTGTCGCAAAGATTACCTTCGGAAATGCCCTGCTGAGGAATAGATAAATTCCCTCTGTTACGGAATACGCCCCAGTGTTTTCAAATGCCAGCACATCTCCCAGAATCTTCCCATGCAGAGGCATTTTTTTCACAAGAACATCGCTTACCGTACACAAAGAACCACACACTGTTGTAAGGTTTTCCTCTCCATCCACTTTTTCTTCAAAGTTTTCCCCATTTAACTGTTTAAAATAAGGGAGTTTCATCGCCATGGTCTGTCCGAAATAATTCAGATGATGGATTCCGCCATCCACGATTGCATAATGAACCCCCGCATTTTCCTTTTCATCTACTACTTTCGTTAGATATGTTCCGCAGGATGCCGCCATATACCGCCCCATTTCCAGCGTAATCTGCCCGTCAAACTGCATCTGCATCAACTGTTCTCTCAATTGATGCAACTCTGCTTTGGATTCGTCTCCCTCAGTTATAAAATACGGTACATAGAGTCCCGGACCATATTCCAACTCTTTCGCCTCATATCCATACAACTCTTTTAATTCCGACAAAAGGCTGTCCAACTTCGCAATTTCCTGTTCCAGAATCTCCGCTTTTTTCTTCTGTGTTCCCGAATAGTACTGAACTCCCAAAATCTGTATTCCCGGATAATCCGCCCGATTCTTCACGATTGTTTTCAACACTTCTTCATTCAAACCAAATTGATTTCCACTTGTCAGCCGCAGTAATACACACAGTTTTAATCCCCATTTTTCTGCCAAGGTCGCTAACATTTTAAATTGCTGTTCTGATTCAATCGTATGGATTCCAGATGCTCCATGTTTTTCTAAAATTTCTTCTATCTCTTCTTGTTCTTTATAAACTCCGGACAGTACCAATTGTTCTGCCGGAATTTGATTTCTCTCGCAAATTGCAAATTCTCCCGGAGAGCAAACTTCCAGACGAGCCAGATTCGCAGCCGCAACTCCAATCAAAAATGGATTTGCCTTCATCGCATAACAAAGCTGAACCTGCGATCCCAGCACTTCTTGAATCATCCGAATCCGATTCTGAAATACATCAATGTCAAATACATAGGACGGAGTTCCATATTCCTGAACTGCACGTGCAATCATTTTTGCATCCATCACATTTCCTCCAAATACTGCTTTTTCAACCGGTTTCTGTCAATCTTTCCATTCTTGTTTAACGGCATTTCCTCCAGGGGATAAAAAACATTTGGCAGCATAAACATCGGAAGTTTCTCTCCTAATTTCCGTTTCAGAGCCCGTTTTTCAATCGCTCCTTCATAAAACGCTGCAATCTTATTTTTCTTCTCATCAAAAATACAGCAGCAGCGGAGTACCTCTTCCACACCATTCATTGCCATCTCGATTTCTCCAAGCTCAATCCGGTGTCCCATGTGCTTAATCTGAAAATCTTTTCGACACTTATAATACAGTTCACCATCTGCTCCATAATAGCCCAGATCCCCTGTCCGATAAATCCGCTCTGCATACAATGGATTCAGCGGATTTTGTACAAAAGCACGACTGGTCTGCTCCGGATTGTTATAATATCCGATTGCAACCGCTGTTCCGGACACACAGATTTCTCCCGGAGTATTGACTTCCGTTACTTCTTCATCATCCTCATTTAAGAGAAATACCTTCTCGTTTGGAAATTCCCGTCCAATCGGAATACTCTCTCCTTCTGCAAACTCACGTTCAATCCGATAATAGGTACAGTTACAAGTAATTTCCGTTGGCCCATACAAATTCACATACTCTGCATTTGGCAAGTATTTTTTCCACAATTGAAAATGTTTCATCGGCATTACTTCCCCGGAAAACATCACTTTTCGAATCTTCTCAGGAACTCGGTATTCAAAACCTTTTAAGGTTGTAATAATGCACAACGCTGAAACCGCCCAGATTAAAGTCGTCACCTCACGCTCACATAAGTAATCCAACAATTTTGTTGGGAAAGAGAATAGCTTTCGCGGAATAATCTGCACCGTCGCTCCACACATCAGTCCCGAATAAATATCCTTGACAGAAACATCAAAATCCCATGGAGCCTGATTCCCAATCACATCGTCCTCTGTAATATTAAATAATTTTGTAAACTCTCCAATAAAATCAATCACCGATCTATGACTAACTAACACACCTTTTGGAGTACCTGTAGAACCAGAAGTAAAATTGCAATATAAAGGCAATGTATCCAATCGCTTTTCTGCTATTCGAACAAGCCCTTCCTCATCAATCTCTGTCTGCTCCGCCTCTTCCAGCCAATAAATCGTTTTTTCTTCCGCATATTGTTCTGCCTCTTTTCGAAATGCCTCCGAAGAAAAGAAAAAATCACTTTTCAATGTATTTAATATACTCTCAATTCGAGTCTTCGGATGCTTAATATCCAGAACCGTATAAAATGCGCCGGCATACACACTGCCTAAAAACACTGCAATGGTATCGACTCCCTTTTCCATAAAAATCGGAACCGGCTGTCCCAATTCCACTTTATCTAACAGATAGGACGCAATTCTCTTGGAGCGCATCTGCAGTTCCCGATAGGTACAGGACTTCTCCTCATCTGCAAATGCTACTTTCTCTGGATACTGTTCCACTGTTTTTTCAAAAAAATCCAAAATACTTCTCATTGTTTCCACCTTACTCATTCGTAATCCTTTAATAAAATACCCAGAATATTCGAGAACCGTACTGCTGCCTCTCCATGCATATGCCCATCATAGTCTGTATAGCTGGACAAGTCATGCGGAAACAAATCATAATATTCTCGATTAAAATTCATATACCGCACTCCACGTTCCGCAAAGAATGCGCTGAAATAGTCCCATGCAGCATTGTAATTTTCCTCATAATGACTCAATGCAGCATCCGGTATCGGTGTCGTCAAAGCAATCAATTCAATTCCTTCTTCTTGACACAACTCAATCAATTTCCCCAGATATTCCATGTTTTTCTCTTTCACACCTTCTTCTGTAAAGATACGTGTCACCGAACGATCCATTTCTTCCGGGGATACCGGATACCGCTCTATAAATCCACTCTCATGATACTCCTGTGCCTCGCCCTTTAGATAAGATACGTCATAATTGTGGTTCCATTTCTGATAAACTGTTTTCTTCATATTTTGAAATTCGTACTTCAATGAATACTCATACCATGGAAAAAGCACTGTCCGAAAATCACATTCCGGCTGAGCAGCAATAAAATATTCCACTTTTGCCATAGACATTGGAAATTCATGATAAAACAACAAATAATTGTTCCCCGGCTCTTTTTCAGTAATAAAATAGCCCGGATCCACCTCATAAATAATCCGTTTTGGTTTCTGTTTTTCAATCAACAGTTTAGTCAAATAATACGCATCAATTCCGTACTCTCCGCCTACACATAGATTATGCCCCTTCTTTGCCGTCACGCTCTCCACTGTATCCGGGTCGATATTGGTCATTCCATGTGAAGTTCCAAGAAAAATATCATGATGCTCTTCCGTTGTCACCGTATGAATATCATTCCGCATAAAGGTACATGGATATAACAAAAAATCCAGTCCCAGCAAGATTGCCGCCGCCAAAGCCACCACAATCACTGTTTTTATTATTTTCTTAAAACTGTGCATAAATAAATCCTCTCACTGCCGCTGTTGATCCAAAGAAACCAATTGCCAACAGCAGACCCATATAAATACAAAAACGAACTACAAGATTTTGCTTTGCAAGTGTTTCCCGAATCTTCATTCCTCTTTCCTGCAAAATACCGATGATAAAAAGAAGTAAACATCCTACCACAATAATCAAAAGTGCATATGGTGTAAATGCAACTCCTTCTCTTCCTGCCGGAATCAAAAGCAATTGTTCTGGCGCAAAAGAAGTCACCGCATACTTCATCATCTTTACTGCCTGTCCCACTGTCTCCGAACAATCAAAAAACCAACTGATATTCACAAGAAGAAATGTTCTTACAATTGTAAATACATGATACCATCGTTCTTTCCCAGAAATATGCAGTGCTTTCTTCCATTTCCGATACTCATCTGTCATCAACCCACTAAACGCAATAATCACACCGCTGAACATTCCATAAGCAATAAACTTCCACGCCGGACCATGCCAAACACCAACCAGAAAGAATACAATCAGATTCGCAAGACATATTGGAAGTTTTCGTCCTGTTTTCTTTCCAAAATGTTCTTTTCCCCATTTTCCAAACTTATTCATTCCCTTTGACAAAGATAGCGGATAAAATACATAATCCTTCATCCATGTTCCAAGGGTGATATGCCACCGATGCCAAAAATCTGTAATAGACACAGCAAAATACGGTCTCTTAAAGTTCTCATCCAGCGTAATTCCAAATAAAGATGCAATTCCTATCACAACATCCATTCCACCGGAGAAATCCGCATACAACTGCACCGAATAAAACAGCACACCAAAAATTGCCACACCATGATACGTATCCGGATTACCGAAAATGGCATCTACAAACACTGCAGACCAATCCGCCAGTACCATTTTCTTAAAAAAGCCCCAGAGGATTCGCTCCATCCCCCGCATAATTCTCTCCGTTTCAAAGCAATGACCCACATAAAGCTGTTCCGCCAGTTTACTGTGTCGCCCAATCGGCCCCTGCAAAATCTGCGGAAAGAACGATACGAACAATGCATACCGGAAAAAATTCTTTTCCGCCTCTGTCCGTTTCCAGTATACATCCAGAAGATATCCCGATGACTGAAAGGTATAGAACGAAATCCCCAACGGGAGTAGAATTGCCATTCCCGGAAGTTCCATCCGAAAGATTGCATTCAGATTTTCCAAAATAAAGTTTGTATACTTTACAACACCGAGCATTCCAAAATTCAGAATAAGCCCGATAACCAAGATTCTCTTTGCCCTTTTCTTATTTTCTTCTAAACTTCCCGCAATTCCTTTTCCACACAAATAGGTCAAAACGGAAGAAAACAAAAGATACACCACATACTTCGGTCCTGTTGCCAGATAATACACATAACTACTCACCAGCAACGCCCACCAGCGAAAACGCTTTGGCAAAAAATAATACACCGCTACAGATGCGATTACAAATAATATAAATACATTCGATACTAAAGACATAATTCCCTCTTATAACCGCAAAAAGGATGAGGATGCCACAGACATTCTCACCTTTTTTGCATACATTCATTAATATGTAAGTCCACCGTCCAGACAAGCATCTCCGCCTGCTGCACCATTATCATAGCCGGCATCATAAGACGGCTCTTCATAATAATACTCTTCTGTATAAGTCTGCTGAGCTGCTGCTTCTGCTGCTGCCTGTTCTGCCGCCGCTGCTTCTGCCGCTGCCTGTTCTGCTGCCGCTGCTTCTGCCGCCGCCTGTGCCTCTGCTGCCGCTTTCGCCGCTGCCTACGCTTCTGCCTGTGCCTTTACAGCCTGTTCCGCACCTTTGGTATCCACTTTCTCCTTAGACGCAACACTTGTATACTTCAGATAAGCTACATCTTCCATACAAATTTCGCCTTCTTCAACATCTCCAAACGGAAAACTATGAAGTACGGCTGTTGTACCATCTTCAAAGGTCAACTGAATATCATATGCCGGTTCCAGCACTTTGTCAGTTGCTTTTGCATCCGCCGGCACCTCTGCAGCTTTTGGAGCCGTATAACACAACAATCTACTTTCCTTATCTTCAAACACATCAGATTCTTTCAGCATATTTGCAGGATATTCCGCCTCATCACTGCTTTTTACACTAATGCCTATAATATTCTTTGCAGTGCTGTTCGTCAGTTTCACCTGAAACTCACTGTCCTTCTCTACGCCGATTACTTCTAACTTTTCCTCTTTTTTCTCTTCCTGTATTTCAGACTTCTTAGCCGGTTCTTCCTTAGAACAGCCGGTAACTGCCATAGACAATCCAAAAGCAGCAAGACATGCAAAAAGCAACACTTTCTTTTTCATCATTTGTTCCCCTTTCTATACTCTCATTTGTTAAAATTAAACACCAATTACTGTGTAAGAAACTTGTATCATGATAGCATAAATACAATGTATATGCAAGATTTACAAGATACATATAAGCAAAAAGCAATACAAAATCCACCCTCAATTTTGTATTGCTTTTTGTTTATTTTCTTTTAGTTCATCCGATAATAATTAGAGTATCTCCATGTTCCAGACATTCCATAATAAATCTGATATCCATTGCGCCCTGTCTGATTTGTAAAATTAGGATCAAAAACATATGTAGTACCATTCATATCAATTTCAACCCACGAATGAACTCCCATACCGCCACCCAACAGCGGAACATATCCTGCCATTTGGTGAGCATCATACCCTAATTGTTTTGCCATATAATAGAAAGTAGCAGCCATTACATAACAATCTCCCACTCCATTCTGGAAACCATACATAGCCATTGCTTCACTTCCTGGTGATGGGTCATTAGAATAATTTCTATATGGTAGACTTGCTGACCAGTTAAATGCTGCATGCAGATTCCATCCGACACGATTTAATACATCTGCAGCATACGCAAAAGCAAGACTTCCTCTTCCATCTGCCCCAATTGTAATTCCATCAATAGTCGTATTCTTTGCCATAACGCCCCAGCCCTTGCTGTTTGCATCATTCTCTTTATAGAAATAATAACGATAACCGCCTATTGTCTGCCAACCGGTTCGCATTACACCATCCGTTGATAAATAATACTTATTTCCATACAAGGTCAACCATCCGGTTGCCATTTCTCCGCTTGCTTTCAAGTAATACCAGTATTTCCCATTCTGGAACCACTGATTTGACATCATGATATTATTATTCTTTGGATTCAGATAATACCATTTTCCTCCGGTCTGAATCCAGCCTGTGCGCATATAACCTGCTATATCATAAAAATGATATCCCTCTCCCGGTTTAAACCACCAACCGGTCCGCATCACGCCGTCAGACTTAAATGCATACTGATATTTCCCAAGTGTCAATTCGCAATTTGCCAGCATTAAGCCTGGATGTTCTGTGTTTTTTCCATCCAGATAATACCAATTCTTTCCAAGCTGTAACCATCCAATCTGCTGATTTCCACCTGAATATGCATAATACCAACCTTCCGGATATAGAATCCATCCAGTCTGCATCTCTCCACCGCCTGTAAAGAAATAGGTATATCCATTAATTTCTTTCTTTCCATTCACTGCCATCAATCCTGGATAATCCGCATTCTTCGGATCAAGATAATACCAATACTTCCCAAGTTTTATCCAACCAGTCTGCATTGCTCCATTCACATCTGTATGATACCAACCTTCCGGTCGTCTCACCCAGCCGGTCTGCATCACTCCGCCACCTTCAAAAAAATAGGTACGTCCATTAATCACATAAGAACAATCTGCAAGCATCACTCCCGGCTTCTCCGCATTGTTTCCATCCAGATAGTACCACTTTCCGTCAATCTTCTGCCAGCCATACAGTTTATTTCCATTTGTATTGTAATAATACCACCCTTTGTCATAATGCCAGCCCTTTAAAACCTGCACAACCTTATCTTCTTTGATATCCTCTGATTCAGATTCTGTCAATGGCTCCTCATCTTTTGTTATCTCACCCTCTTCGGATTCCTCACTCTCAGGAGTTTCAATAGCTTCCTCTTCCTCATTCTCCCTCTTATATTCTTCAAACAAACCATTTTCATCAAAAACATAAGAAATATCATCAATCACATAAATGCCATTTTCATATCGTTCTCCTGTTTCCTCAGAAAAATAATACATCACACCTTCTACTTCCTGCCAACCCGTCTGAATAATTCCATCCTCATCAAACAAATATGTCTTTTCTTCGACTTTCTGAAGTCCTATTAGTTTTTCACCATTTTCATCGAGATAATACCGATTTCCTGCTTCAATTATCCCCTGCCAGCCATATACTATTTCTTCAGACGTTGTTTTAAATAATTCTTTTTCCTCTGTAACATTTTCTACCACTTTTTTTTCAGATATGTTTTTCTCTTGAGCCAATACCGGCATCGTAGATTGCAAAACAAACATCCATGCACATCCCAGTGCTATTCCTCTCATAACACTTTTCTTCATTTTGCGTTCCCCTTCTCTTTTGTTGACTGCATCATCTTATTATGAATTTCCACATCTATTATCATAATTCATGAATATACTTTAATAATAGGAACTTGGTAATTGTTCTACATTGACAATCTGACCGCTCTTAATATATTTTCGGTAAGCCACAGCACTTCTGCTACTGGTATACCAAGATTCTATTGAAATATAGTCAAACCATCCCGGTTGTGTTCCCCACACTTCTGCATATAACGTATTTCCCGATGAATATGTAACAAGTTTCACCGGAAAATCATAATCATTCCTTATTTTTAAATCAGAAGTTCCATAACTTACCATTGCATCTTGCCCTATTGGAACATAAGTTGATGGAACAGAGTGATTTCTTCGTTCTATAATTGTAAGTCCAGACCTAAGAGCTGCCCCATACAAGGTTGTACTTGCCTGACAAATTCCACCACCATATCCAACACCACCAACTACACCTGCCGGTAAATACCCCTCTGCTTTACCACAAGGTCCTGCAACATTGAAAAATGATAATGTTTGACCCGGTTCAATAACAACTTGATTAAAACTGCTCAGTGCCTTCTTCATATTATATGTTCCATTTGCATCATTCGTAGAAACAGTAGTAAACCTTGCCATACAATCACTATAAATAGCAGCTTTCCCATCTGCTCCAATTTTAATTCCATCTATGGTCGTGTTTCTTGCCATCACGCCCCAGCCCTTGCTGTTTGCATCATTCTCTTTATAAAAATAATAACGATAACCACCTATTGTCTGCCAACCGGTTCGCATTACACCATCCGTTGACAAATAATACTTATTTCCGTACAAGGTCAGCCAGCCGGTTGCCATTTCTCCGCTTGCTTTCAAGTAATACCAGTATCTCCCATTCTGGAACCACTGATTTGACATCATGATATTATTATTCTTTGGATTCAGATAATACCATTTTCCTCCGGTCTGAATCCAGCCTGTGCGCATATAACCTGCTATATCATAAAAATGATATCCCTCTCCCGGTTTAAACCACCAACCGGTCCGCATCACGCCGTCAGACTTAAATGCATACTGATATTTTCCAAGTGTCAATTCGCAATTTGCCAGCATCAATCCCGGATACTCCGCATTCCTCGCATCTAAATAATACCAGTTCCTACCTAACTGCAGCCAGCCAGTCTTCTGATTTCCACCCGGATGTGCATAATACCAGCCTTCTGGATATCGAATCCATCCAGTCTGCATCTCTCCACCACCTGTAAAGAAATAGGTATATCCATTAATCACTTTCTTTCCATTCACTGCCATCAATCCAGGATAGTCTGCATTCTTCGGATCAAGATAATACCAATACTTTCCTATCTGCTGCCAGCCCGTCTGCATTGCTCCATTCACGTCTGTATGATACCAACCTTCCGGTCGTCTCACCCAGCCTGTCAACATCACTCCGCCACCTTCAAAGAAATAGGTCCGTCCATTAATCATATAAGAACAATCTGCAAGCATCACTCCCGGTTTCTCCGCATTGTTCCCGTCTAGATAGTACCACTTTCCGTCAATCTTCTGCCAGCCATACAGTTTATTTCCATTTGTATCGTAATAATACCACCCTTTATCATAATGCCAGCCCTTAAACTCCTGTATTACCTCATCTTCTTTGGTATCCTCTGATTCAGATTCTGTCAATGGCTCCTCATCTTTTGTTGTCTCACCCTCTCCGGATTCCTCACTCTCAGGAGTTTCAATACTTTCTTCAGACAAACCATTTTCATCAAAAACATAGGAAATATCATCAATCACATAAATGCCATTTTCATATCGTTCTCCTGTTTCCTCAGAAAAGTAATACGTCACACCCTCTACTTTCTGCCAACTCGTCTGAACAATTCCATCTTCATCAAACAAAAATGTCTTTTCTTCAATTTTCTGAAGTCCTATTAGTTTTTCACCATTTTCATCAAGATAATGCCGATTTCCTTCTTCAATTGTCCCCTGCCAACCAGCTTCCTTTTTTTCCTCTGTTTCTAAACTATCCTTCTGCTGCTTTTCATCTATCGTTCCTGCTTGGAACGGTTCTTGACTCTCTTGGGCCATTGCAGTAACAGGCATCTGAATCAACATAGTTGCTGTAACCAACATTGCCCCTAACTGCTTTATCTTTTTTAAACTCACTTTACACAGCCCCTTCCCACACACTTTATTGTATCTCAGTAGCTCTATTATATCTAATAAAAAATGGAACTGCAATGTATTTTCCAATTTCTTGTTTCTTAATTTCTCTTTGAAATTTTTTCTATTTTTTCAATCTCTTTCATATATTTTTTTGCATCTTTCATAAAACTTGCAGTAATCAATACAATCACAGCTCCTATCGGAAATGCCGCTATAATACTTACTGATTGTAGATTACTCATAGAGCTATCCGAAAATACCAACGCAATTGGCAGTAAAATTAACAAAATACACCACATAAATTGAATCATTCTATGAGGTTTTTCATTTTCTCCCAATTTATGATAACTATAACATGATGCAATCAATGCAATAGAATCAAATGATGTCGCATAAAATGCCACCATGGTGATAAATAAAATTGCCAATACAACAGACGCATAAGGAAGTGTTCGTATAATAGAAATAATAATTTCATATAAATCTCCGCCTTCCCGATACATTGCCAAGAAATCTACCGCACCTGAAACTTGTTTTCCCAAGGAATAGTTTCCTAAAATAATAAAACTTGTGATGGTAGATCCCACTCCAAACACATATCCTCCAAAAATCGTCTGTCGAACAGTTCTTCCTCTAGAAATACTACCGATAAAGAAAGGAGCTGCCACACACCACACCATCCAGTAGGACCAATAAAAAATAGTCCAATTTTGTGGAAATGACGTTGTGCGTTGTGGATCCGTATATGTGGCCAATTCAAAAAAATTCTGTATCATACGTCCCAATGACTCAAAACCAGTTTCTACAATATATCTAGCTTCACCACCAAAAAACAGAACATATGCCAAAAGACCAAAAAACAGATAAATACAAGCCTTTGCAAGGATACTAATCCCTTTAAATCCATGTAATAAAGAATATGTATACACGATACAAGTAATAACCAAAATAACAATTGTAATAACTGTACGATTCAGTTCTACATGAAACAACTCATTAATGATACTAGCCATCAGTGGTGTCGCCAAACTAAATGTCGTTGCTGTTCCTGCAAGCAATGCAAACACTGCTAACAAATCTATCAAGCGCCCTACTATTCCATCTGTATGCTTTCCCAATATCGGTCTACACGCCTCAGAATATTTCTGTCGTTCTCTTTTTCTAACATGTAGCATAAATCCAAATGCCACTGCCAGAACCAGATAAAATCCCCATGGGATCAAACTCCAATGAAATATCGGATATACACCTGCCCATTCTTGAATACTTCCCATCTCCGCTATATGTGGATCGGTTGCATATAGAATCCATTCTGAAAAAGAATAAAACAAAATATCTGCTGCAAGACCTGCCGTAAACATCATCGAGCCCCACGCAAAGAAAGAATATTTCGGTTTTTCGCTCTGCTCTCCTAATACAATGTTGCCATATTTAGACACAGCAACAAACATTGAAACCAAAAACACACCAAGACCAATGATTAAATAATACACTCCGAATGTATCACCAAATACAAATCTGATTTGACTCAATACTTGATTTGATTGTTCCGGCATTAAAAAAAACAATCCACAAAGTACGATAATAATTCCTAAAGGTAATAATGTAATCATCCAATCTACCTTTTTACGTTCCATAGTTGATGAAACTTTCATGTTCATTTCCTCCCATTTCTATGATATTTTTTTATCTTTGTGCATGATACAACGCAATTTTCTTTTGAAAATCATAAACATATTTTACTGAACCACATTGAAATTCAAACCCTTTTACTTCTCCATTCTTTTTATGCGGAATGATTTTTTGAATTTCACTTTCTTTGCACCCTAGTTTTTCACAAATCTCTGCTAAAATTCTGCTTCCGGTTTTCTCAATATAACTGGAGTCAAATTCTCTTAATTCTTCAAGACTGTCAAATTCCTCTATCACATTGTCTTCATATCTCTTTATATATAGTTCTAACTCATCCATATGTTCAATATAAAGATTTTCCCAATAATTTCCCCACATAGCTTCTGTTGAAAATGCCTGTTCTAAATACGGAACTATTTTTTGACTAAAATCTTCTTTGAAAAATGCATGTCCTTTCATAACCCACTTATCTTGCCCGCCGACTTTGACGCCTGTAATTTTTTCACTTTCATCACATTCCAAACACCATTCATCTGTTGTTCCTGTTTGGTATACAGCGGCATAATAAGAATGATTTAATTCTTCTAAGAAAACATTTTTCACAAAATAATTATCAGCTGAGCAAATAAAGGTATCACGTAAGTATTTTCTGGCAACATATAACGTAGAAAAATTATTCATATATTCATAATA
>Garnier_p2__coassemble_1616_pt1 | contig 19123 bp, 17 predicted proteins | sample Garnier_p2__metabat2_low_PE_029 | metagenome-assembled genome bin Garnier_p2 | reverse complement strand
CTCCGGTGGAGGTAATACCGGCGGCTCTAGCGCCACAGGGAATTTGGCACATCGAAAATATGTAGAAACGAAAAACGATGGCACATTTGATCTAACGTTAGATGTTACAGGTGCAATTGGTACAGAAAATAATCCGGCGAAAGTAGATGTAGTATTTGTACTTGATCTTTCAGGCAGTATGAAAGGTACAAACATTGAAGCTGCAAAAAATGCTGTGCAAACATTAACTACAAATGTAAGTAAGAATAAGTTGCTGGATTCAAAATGGAAAATGGTGACATTTTCGAGCAAAGCTACAACGCAAACGCAGGAATGGATATCAGCAGGTGAAATTAATCAAAAGGTGCAAGGATATACAGATTACTCTTGCAATGGTGGAACGAACTATGAGGCGGGATTGAGACATGCAGGGGCGGCAATAGGCACTGCTCGTGCGGACGCGGTCAAAATTGTAATATTCTTAACAGATGGTGAACCAACGTACCATGGAGTTAGTACAGCAGGAGGTAGTAATAAAACAAATAAAGCAGATTATGAGGGAGCTTTAGAGGGGGCAAAAACAATAACATGCAATAGATTTTATGCCGTAGGAATGGGACTGCCGGATAGAGTATATCAACCAAGCTGGTTTGAGCCATGGCTATCGGGCTTGGAGGTTCTGACAAATGTTGCAAATCAAACAACAAGTGATTCGAAACAGGCAATTAATGTCGGAGAGGGAGAATCGTTGGATAGCGTGTTTGCGGAGATATCAGGATCTATTACAACATATACTGCAGAAAATGTAACTATTGTGGATACGCTTACGGATGAAGTCGATTTGGTAGATCCTTCTCAGTTAGTAGTTAGGGTTTTGGATAAAAACAAACACGATGTAACTAATCAAGAAAAGAGTGCGGGAAACATTCAAGCAACTTATAATCAGAGAACGAAGCAGGTTAAATTAGATTTTGATGATATGTATGCACTGAAAGATGGATATACATATTCGGTAACTGTAAATATTAAAACAAATGCAGCTGCAATTGATAAATACGAAAAGAATGATTATGACTATCCGGATACGGGAGAGGCCGATACAGGCGTGACATCAGCCGGGAAAAAAGGAATTTATTCGAATAAAGCTGATTCTGCGAAAGTTACATGGAGTACCAATAATGAAAACAAAGAAGGTACTTACAACAGACCGGTTGTGCAGATTCCGGCAAAAGATCTTCCACAAAGAGTTAAAAAGGAACCCGTAAACTTTTTCTTGAATTTGTCAAGTGCAATTCTGGATGTGGATGGAAACATTGGAGGACAACAAGCTTCAGCATTTACAACAAGTGTTTCAGGACATTTTTCGTCAATGAGGAACAATGTGCAAGGAATAGGGGTTCCTATCAATGAAGATTTACGAGTGGTTGTACCGCAAGAACATGATCACAATCAACAGACGTCAAGTGGTGTATATGGTGTAATAGGCGGAACATCAAATATAAATGCGAAACAGGTTGATGAAAAGATTCGTGAACTTGGACATGAAAACGGAACAAATGGTAATCAGTCTGGTACAGAAGATGAATACTATCAAATAGTAAATGGAAAAGGAGAGGCTGCATTCCCAACAGATGAAGAAATCTTTAGCTATATTAAAACAAATTGGAATACACCAAAAACGGGTGTTAATAAAAATCAAAATATTACGGTTAATGGTAGTCCAATAAATAAGGATAAATTAACAACAGAGAACTTTGCGATTCGGTGGTATGTATTTAAAGATCAGGCAAATGGAGAATATTGGCATATTGATGGAATATTGGTACCTAAGAGTGGAATCCTCACTGTTAAAAAGACATTCTTAAATGAAGAGAGTGCATTAGAAGTAGCAGATTCATTTAAAATACAAGTAACAGGTGATTTCCTTGGAGATAGTGAGAGTACAACAATTGAAAAGTCCATAAATGATTCGGAAGAGCCTGTCAAAAATTCTGATGGTTCTCTAACATTTACTTGGAATCTCGCGGTTTTCGGTCCACAGTATACAGTAAAAGAGATTGGATATGAAACTGATTCCGGCGACAGATGGGAATATGAATCTACAGAATGGAAATATACGAATGCAAGTAATCAGTCAGAGACTGGAAATACAACTGCGACTACAGTAGGTACAGAACGTACCGCAGAAGATGAAAATGCAAAGACGCAGACGCTTGAATTTACAAATAAGTACAGTTCGAAAAATGAGGACTTATTGCCGTACATATTAGTAAGTAAAACATTTACAGGACTTTCTTCAAAACAAATCAGTCAATTGGCCAGTCGGTTCAGCTTGGTTGTTGAGAAAAAGGATGCAAGTTTTAAAAAGACATTAAGACTAGATGATGAGAATGCAATAGTGACTCCAAAATTTGAGCTGAATGATGATATCAAAGATTATACATATACCTGGAAAATAGAAGGGTGCAAAACCGGAGAATATAGAGTAACAGAAACAGGTCAAGATGTAGAAGATTATGATGTGACAACAGAAGGGGTTGGAGAAACTGTAGAAGTTAAGGAAGGTAATTGGACATTTGAGCCGAATGTAAAGACTATTACATCTAACAAAGAGACTAATTTTGTAATGGGAAATAACAAAATAATATTAGCATCTTTAACAGGAAGTGATGGATATCTTATTTGGACAAATGAACAGTTGTCTTACACACAGAGAGGCGCTGTGATTAATGCAATTAATACACTTGAAGAGTTGCAAACTTTTAAAGCTGGCGAGGCAACGGAAGAAAATTGCCATTTTTATTACGGAGATGCTCTGATAGATGGGATTTCTATTGCAGGCGGAACGATAAAATATAATTCGCAAACACAGAAGTTATCTTTCTCAGGTAAGAGTCAGTGGAAACATGTTGGTGAGGGTACATATTCAATCAAGGGTGCTCAAAATGCTGATATTGTTGTAACTAATTCATATCAGGAACAGAATGTGGAAATTGATCTTTTGAAGCATGGCACTACTTATGATAATGTGTTAGAAGGTGCGAAATTTACTCTTTATAAAGGAAGTATGTTAGATGGAAAAATAAACTGGGAAAGTAATCCGGTATCAGGGTATGAGAAATTTGATATATCAAGTTCGAAAGTAGAACTGAATTTATCCGCAGGTTACTATAAGTTAAAAGAGACAGAAGCACCTGTGGGATATCACGTGTTAGATGATGAAATTGCTTTCAAAGTAGAGAAGAGAAACGTAAGTTTAATTAATCAAATAACAGGAGAAACTCTTGAATCTGAACCTGAGATGTGGAAACTAGATAACACCGGAGGGAAAATAGTTCTTCATATTAAAAATGATATGATTTATGAACTTCCGCAATCCGGTGGAACCGGAATCTATTGGTATCTATTCGGCGGCATGTTGCTTATGATGGCGGCGTCGTTGGTAGTATATAAAAAGAGACGCAGGGAGGTGCTGGAAAGAAAATAGTATGGAGACCATAATTCCAGCGACTTCTGAGTCGCAAACAAAAAAGAGGGAGCAGCTAAAAAATGAGGGAAACCTCGAAAGAAAAGGAGAAGCATTATGAAGAAAATGAAAAAAGTATTAGCAATGATCATGGCAATGGCAATGATTATGGGTCTCGGACTGACCGCGAATGCAGCAAATGCAAAATCAACAATCACAATTACAAATCTTGCTGGAACAGGAACAAATACAGTAGAATATTATAAGATTCTGGAGCCTGATGTAAAAGCAGAATCTGGATATAAGTTTGTAGAAGGTGTAAATGTTGATGGATTTGCAACAGCAAAAGCTTTTATTGAAGCTGGTGTAGAAGCTAAGAAAACAGCACTCAATTCAGAAAAAACTGTTTTGGGAACGAAATTGACAGATGGTACAGTTGAAGGAACTACATGGACAGCTAACGTAGAAGCAGGTTTATATGCAGCATTTGCTACAAATACTTCTGACAAAGAAGAACCAGTTGTTACATATACAAATCCAATGATCTTATCTGTACAGTATGACAAGGCTACAGAAAATGGAGAAGGATATGATTACAATGTTGCAGCTACACAGGATAAGAATGTAGTAGTAGCGAAGTTCACAAGCATTCCGGTTAAAAAAACAGGTAAAGATGCAGATGGTGATGATGTTGTAGAAATCGGACAGAAAGCTACCTATACAATTAAGACATTTATGCCTTCAGAAGTAGAAAGCTTTGAGTTGAAAGATACTTTGACAGGTGCAACATATGATAAAGAGACTGTAAAAGTAACAATTGGCGGAGAAGAGGTAGAACTGACTGAAGGAATGGTAACATTCGATGATGCAAAGAACACAATGACAATCAATCTTTCAAGTAAGTTAGCTGAAAATGCAGGTAAGGCAGTTGTTGTTACATATGATGTTACAATTACAGGAACAGAAGTAAACAATACAGTTCAATATGACGATGGTAAACATCAGACGGACGAATCAACTTCAACGGAACAATTCTATACAGGCTCTATCAAACTTACAAAATATGAAGATGCAGGAAATACACCAATGGCAGGCGCTAAATTTGTAGTATTTAAAAAGACTGAGGCAGGCGTACGGTATGCAGTAGTAGCAGATGGAAATATCAAGAGCTGGACAGCTGTTAAAAAAGATGCTACAAGATTGACAACAAATGAAGCCGGTGTGATCCAGGTAAACGGTTTGAACCTTGGAAGATATTCTTTCGAAGAGGTTGAAGCACCGGATGGATTTACAATCAATATAGATAAGCCAGAAGTAGAAGTGACAAGAGCGAATACAACTGCAGAGGCAGAACTTAAGCCGGCAGAAACATCATTGAACGATACAAACATTATCGGTCTTCCATCTACAGGTGGTATTGGTACAACACTTTTCACAATCGGTGGTATTGTGATCATGGTTGCAGCAGCAGCTTTGTACTTTGCAAATCGCAAAAAAACAGAGAAATAATAGATCATCAGAAGTGATAATGAATTTATGAATTCCGGGGCAGCAGCGCCTGTCCCGGAATTAAAAAAATACAACAATAAGGAGAGTCCGGATGAAGAAAAAAGGTAGTATGCTCGTAATTAGTCTTATATTTTTAGCCGGTTTGTCCTTGCTGCTGTATCCTTTTGTTTCAAATGCATGGAATACTTATCGGCAGGAGAAATTGATAAAAAGCTATGAAGAGGTAATTGCAGAGAAGGAAGAAAACGGGGGGATTGATTATAGCGGAGAATTGGAGCGTGCAGCAGATTATAATGAAGCGCTCGTTCCAAGTATTCTGCCTGATTCCTTTGCAATTGCAGCGGCAGCAGATGAACCGGATGCAGAATACATGGCAACCTTGAATCTGTCAGGTGACGGAATTATGGGAGTTGTGGAGTGTCCGAAAATCGGTATTTCATTACCGATTTACCATACGAGTTCGAAAGAGGTGCTGGAGAAGGCGGCAGGTCATTTAGAAGGCAGTTCTCTTCCGATTGGTGGAGAGAGTACACATTCTGTCATTACTGCTCATAGAGGTCTTCCGAGCGCAGCGCTGTTTACAGACTTGGACCGTATGAAAAAAGGAGATCATTTTTTCATCCATGTCTTGAATGAGACCCTTTGCTATGAGGTGGATCAGATTCTGGTTGTAGAGCCGGATGATACGGATGCTCTGGCGGTAGAAGAAGGGCAAGATTTAGTAACATTGCTTACTTGTACACCATACGGCGTTAATACACATCGATTGATGGTGAGAGGACATCGGGTTCCATACGTAGCAGAAGCTGTAGAAGATGAAAAGGTACCGCTGACACAGTTGAGTCTTCATACAAGCTATTTTCTCTGGGTAGTTATTGGGTTACTGATTACTGGGGTGTTTATTTTAATTTTGTATTTACGAGACAGAAAACTTACAAAGAAGGAGCAGGCATCGTGAAAAGAAAGATAATGAATGTACTATTCGCCCTTCTGTTTCTTGTAGGATTTTTCATACTTGCATATCCGACGATTGCGAATCAGTGGAATACGTATCGACAGGAAAAATTAATTTCTCATTATGATACGGTACTGGAGGAGTTGGAACCGGAGAATCTGACGGATGAATGGGCGCTTGCCCAGAAGTACAATGATTCCTTTGCTGTCAATAATATTTATGCAGATGCATTTGGAATCGAGGAGCAGGAACTGGAAAATACAGAGTATTGGAAAGTTCTGAATATTGCCGGCGATGGCGTAATGGGGTATTTGTCTATACCGAAGATTCGCGTTAAGCTTTCTATTTATCATGGAACCGGCGATAAAGTTCTGGAAACAGGAGTGGGGCATTTGGGAGGCACGAAGCTTCCAATCGGAGGTGAATCGACGCACAGTGTGTTGTCGGCGCATCGTGGACTTCCAAGCGCGAAACTTTTTACAGATATAGATCAGTTGAAGACGGGAGACCGTTTTTATATCCATATATTAGATGAGAATCTGGCATATGAAGTAGATCAGATATTACCGATGGTGGAAAAGGATGATATGGAGACGTTGAAGCAGGTGCTTCAGGTTGAGGAAGGTCAGGATTATGTGACATTGTTTACTTGTACGCCTTATGGAGTGAATACGCATCGCTTATTGGTGAGAGGTCATCGGGTTCCTTATGAAGGAGAATTAGAAGAAAAAGTGACACCGGTAGATACCATGGTAGAATCGATACAGAACTATTATATGTTCTATCTGCTGCTGGGACTGGCGGTTACTATATTGGTGATATTAATTATAAGAAAGAAATACCATTCGCAAGGAGGGGAATAAGTTGAGAAGAAAAGGAATTTGGAAAAAAGGAGCAGCGTTAACGCTTGTATGTGCAGTTGCCTTTTCAGCATTTGCCTTGTCAAATTACAAATCTTATGCGGCGGATCCGATTGATGTTGAACGCAAATGTAGTTTGACGGTAAATCTGGAAGCGGTCAGTCAGGACTATCAAAATGATCTAAAAGAAATGAAGATTCCGATCAGTCTTTACAAAGTGGCAGATGTGGATGCCGGAGGAGATTTTACGGAAGTTGCAGGATTTGAAGGACTTGGTCTGGATAAGGTCCATGATAAAACAACAGCGGATGAGTGGATGAAGATGGCTCAGACTGCAGAAGGAAAGCTGACAGATACAACGCCGGTAACGGATGCATTTGAGGTTTCCAATGGAACCGGTGCAATCCAGGGGCTGGCAACGGGGATGTATCTTGTAGTTCCGGCTGAGACATATAATAAGGATTATTCTTACCTTTATAAATTTACTCCGTATCTGACCGCACTGCCGGGAAACAATTATTATCAGAGTGGTAATGATGACTGGATTTATGATGCGCAGATCGGTCTGAAAGTGGAGCGGGAAATGCAGTACGGAGCTCTTACAATTTCAAAAGAACTTACCGGATACAGCCAGATTACACAGGAAGGGTATTTTGTATTCCAGATCGAAGGAGAAAAGGATGGTGTAAAATACAGCAATGTTGCATCGCTTTCCTTCAATAGTGATGGAGTTCAAACTACAGTTGTTGAACATATTCCGGCAGGTATGGATGTAACTGTGACAGAAGTTTACAGTGGTGGAAGCTATCAGCCGGAAGGAGAAACCTCTGTAACGGTTAAGATTCAGTCTGACAAGGCTGTACAGGCAGGTACAGCCGGAGCACTTGTGAAATTTGTAAATACCTATGATGGAAAATTGATTCCGGGAACAGGGGTGCTGAACCAGTTTACAGCGCCGGAAGGTGATGGAGATTGGACCTGGAGTAATTCCACAATGGAACAAGAGTAAAGGAGGCCAGAAGGAATGAAGAAATTTCGAGAAATGAAGAAAGTCTGGCTGACAGCCGCAGCGATTGCTTTGGTAGGCGGGATTCGTTTGAATGGAGCGATTGCATATTTTACTACTTCTGTATCTGCTGATGGAGGCCATGTATTGGAACTTGGAAATACAACAGAGATAGAAGAAGGATTCGAAAACTGGACAAAGGATATTAAGATTACAAATACCGGAGATGTGGAATGTTTTGTTCGTGTGAAGGTATTGGCTGGAAGTCAGTTTGCTCTGCAGATCAGCGGAGAAGGCTGGGAAGACAGAGGAGACGGATATTGGTATTATAAAGCTCCGATTGAAGCAGGACAGCAGACGGGATCTTTATTTGCAAAGATTCAGATTCCGGAAGAATTTGCAGAAGATTTTAATGTGGCAGTCGTACAGGAAAGTACACCGGCTCTGTACAATGAAAATGGTGAGGCGTATGCTGACTGGGAACTTGCTGTGAATGAAGGAGGAATGTAAGAATGAGAAAGAGAAGAAAAAACTCTCGTCTTCATAAGTCTACAATTGCACTTTTTGCAGTTGCAGGAGTTCTTCTGGCAGGAAGTGCGATAGGAAGTACAAGAGCAGCACTTACATATTACAGTGACCATTATTCTGCACAATTACGTACGCAGGAGATTGGAACAGCGTTAATGGAAAATGGGGAGGATGTGACTTCAAAAGAGGGAAGCGCATTACTTGGACATTTACAGGAACAAAAAATTAAATTGGGAAAAGAGTATCAGGAAGAGTTGTCAGTGACAAATACCGGTGATATTGATCAGTATGTGCGCGTCCGGATTTATAAGAGTTGGACAGATGAGGAAGGAAGTAAAGATCCAACACTTTCTCCTTCGTATATTGATTTGAATCTGAATCCGGAAGGCGGATGGATCGAAGATGAAGGTGCCGCTACGGCAGAACGTTCTGTGTGGTATTATACAGAGCCGCTGGCTCCGGAAGCAGTGACAACGCTTTTGACAGATACAATCCGAATTGATCAGCAGGTGGCTTCTAAAGTGAAGACGGAAACAAAGGTTGTAGATGGAAGTCAGGTTACAACAACGGTATATGCTTATGATGGATATACGTTCCATGTGAAAGCGGAAGTAGATGCAGTTCAGAATCACAATGCGGCAGATGCAATGAAGAGTGCATGGGGTGTCGATGTGACGATGGATGGAAATAAAATTACGGCAGTAGAGTAGGGAGGAGATAGTCATGAAAAAAAGTGTATTGAGTTTTATTCTGACCGTTGCTCTTGTGGCTGCCGTCCCTATGGGCGCTTCGGCAGAGACAATTTTCGGAAACGAAAACTGGGAGGTGTCTTTTAACGGCAAGGGCATGGAGAGTAATTTTGATAATACAGATTTGGACGATGTAATCTATGAAATGCAGCCGGGAGATACTGCAGAAATGCAGATTCATCTGACAAATAAACATAAAAAGGAATCAGATTGGTATATGTCTAATGAAATTGTACAGAGTATGGAAGATAGTACTGCTGCATCAGGCGGGGCATATGCATACTTGTTGACATATACAGGGGGAGATGGTAAAGAGACTGTGATCTTTGACAGTGATTCTGTTGGTGGCGATGATGTGAAAGAAGGCGAAGGGCTTAATAGGTAAGCGAGTCACTGGGAGAGACCTTTTATCTGGGACGACTTACGAGCGGGGCATCCGGTGTAGTTGGATTAAAAGTGACTCTGGATGGTGAAACGTTTGGGAATGAGTATCAGACACAGCTTGCAAAAATGGATATGCAGTTTGCGGCTGAGGAAGCGCCGGAAGATCAGATTGTGACAACGGAAGTTACAAAGCAACCGGGGAACGGAGCGGCCATTATTAAAACCGGAGATGATTCGAATGTTATGTTATATGTTTCACTTGCAGCTCTTGCGGTTGGATTGATCTTGATCATCCTGGCAGTTAAGAAACGACAGAAGGAGGACCGGAAAAATGAAAATAAGAAATAAACTGATAAAGGGACTCTTATCTGTACTGGTGTTGACCGGAGTTTTGGCTCAGGGGGTTTTGGCTGCAGAACCGGAAGAACCGTCTGAGGAACATCCTTATACATATTCTGTTACACTTTCAGCCGGAAAGCAGGGAACATTTGCGGATGGAGATCGCATTGTTCGGGAAGAACTGAAATATGGGGATTATGTCAATTTCGACTGGAGAGATCAACTGACACTAAAGGATGATAAATATTATGCAAAAGGAATCCGCAGAAGTGGTGAAGATAATAGCAATTCCTTTATTACAGACCAGGTGCAGGTGACCGGAGATGAAGATTATGTCGTTGCATATGGTGTGCTGGGAGATATGGTTGCATATACGGTGCAGTATTTGGATGAAAATGGAAATGAGCTTGCACCAAGTAAAACATATTATGGGTCTGTAGGAGATCGTCCGGTGGTTGCGTTTCAGTACATTGAAGGATATTTGCCTCAGGCATATAATCTGACAAAGACGTTGAGTGAGAATGAAGCGGACAATGTTTTCCCATTCGAGTATGCACCGGCTTCGGAGATTCGAAATGTGACAGTGACTGTAGATGGAGGGACTACTGTTGTTACAACTCCGGCAGCAGGAACTGGTACGGCACAACAGGGAGCGGCAGGGGGAGCAGCTGCTGATGAAAATGCAGGTGGAAATGCAGAAGGAGATACGGTTGAGGTTGAAGATGAAGAAGTGCCTCGAGATCTAGTAGATTTGGATGAAGAAGAGGTCCCGTTAGCAAAGGGAGAGCTGGAGGAAGATACCATTCGCGAAACCAGCGTGATGCCGATTGTTGTAGGTTCACTGATTGCACTTCTTGCAGTTGCGGGAATTGTTGGTATTGTGATATCTTATAAAAAGAAAAAGAACTAAACGAAGAGGAAGCCTGTCGCAGCAGCGGCAGGTTTTTACTGATTTAGTCTTTCTTCTGCGGAATATAAAATAAAATAAGAGAGATGGCAGGAAACGATATATGGCGAAAAAAAAGAAAAATAAGAGACAGAAAAAGACAGGAAGATGGTTAAATGGGATTGGACTCGTATTGTTATTGCTTGTGATTGCGGTCTGTGTGCCACTTACTGTTCCGAGAATTTTGGGATATCAGGTGTATCATGTGATCAGTGGAAGTATGGCGCCAGCGATTCCGACAGGAAGTCTGGTGTATGTAAAAAGTACACCGGCTGCGGAGATTCAGAAGGAAGATGTGATCGCGTTTTACAGTGCGGCTGATACCGGAGCGATTATTACGCATCGAGTGGTGGAAAATCATACGGTGTCCGGGGAGTTCATTACAAAAGGGGATGCCAATAAACAGAATGATCCTATGCCGGTGGAATATGAATATCTACTGGGGAAAGTTGTGTTAAGTATTCCGGTTTTGGGAGAACTCTTGGCGATGGCAGCTTCCATGCAAGGAAAGATAGCGGTGGCTTGTATGATTGGGGGTTCTATTGTGTTTTTCTTGTTGGGCAGCAAGTTTAGTGAAACGTGATTTTTTTGTTTTTTCCTTTTATTTTTTATCTAATTAAAGTATAATGTACATATATATCAAGAATGAGCGGCGAGGTGTGCTATGAAGAAGAATAATAACGGAAAGAAAGAACTGCAGCCGTACGAGATTGGGGAACTGGACCAGTATCTGTTCGGGCAGGGAACGCATTATGAGATCTATAAAAAGATGGGTGCTCATGAAGTTACGAAAGATGGCGTAAAAGGTGTATATTTTGCTGTGTGGGCGCCGCATGCAAAGCGAGTATCGGTAATCGGTGAATTTAACGAGTGGGATTTTGACGCGAATTATATGGAACGGCAGGAACCGATGGGGATTTATACTTGTTTTGTGCCTGGGGTAAAAGAAGGGGAATTATATAAGTTTTGCATTGAAACTCAGCAAGGGAAGCGCCTGTTTAAGGCGGATCCGTTTGCGAATTATGCAGAGCGACGCCCGGGAACAGCGTCGCGTGTTACAGATATTTCTCATTTTAAGTGGACGGATAAGGCGTGGATGGATGCGCGAAAAGAATGGGACAATAAGGTGAATCCGATGTCAATCTATGAGGTGCATCTGGGTTCTTGGATGCGTCATCCGGGGCGAGAAGATGAAGGATTTTATACATATCGCGAGTTTGCAGTTGCAATTGCAGATTATGTAAAGAAGATGGGGTATACTCATGTTGAGTTGATGGGAATGGCAGAGCATCCGTTTGATGGATCCTGGGGGTATCAGGTGACGGGGTATTACGCACCAACATCACGTTACGGAACTCCGGAAGATTTTGCCTATATGATTGATTATCTGCATAAGAATAAAATCGGTGTTATCCTTGATTGGGTTCCGGCACATTTTCCGAAGGATGCACATGGACTGGCTGATTTTGACGGAACTCCGACATTTGAATATGCGGATCCGAGAAAGGGAGAGCATCCGGATTGGGGAACTAAGATTTTTGATTTTTCGAAACCGGAAGTGCAGAATTTCTTGATTGGAAATGCATTGCTCTGGATTGAGCATTATCATGTGGATGGACTTCGTGTAGATGCGGTTGCCTCTATGTTGTATCTGGATTATGGAAAACAAGATGGACAGTGGGTTCCGAACAAGTATGGCAGCAATGAGAATCTGGAGGCGATTGATTTCTTTAAGCATTTGAATTCAGTAGTTCTGGGGAGAAATCCAGGCAGTATGATGATTGCGGAAGAATCTACTGCATGGCCGAAGGTAACAGGTTCACCGGAAGAAGATGGTCTGGGGTTCAGCTTGAAGTGGAATATGGGCTGGATGCATGATTTTACAGAATATATGAAATTAGATCCTTTGTTCCGTAAAAATGCACATTATATGATGACGTTTTCGATGGAGTATGCATATAGTGAGAATTATATATTGGTGCTGTCACATGATGAAGTCGTTCATCTGAAGTGTTCTATGTTGAATAAGATGCCTGGACTTGGATTTGATAAGTTCGCCAACCTAAAGGCTGGATATGCTTATATGATGGGGCATCCGGGCAAAAAGCTTTTGTTTATGGGACAGGAGTTCGCTCAGCTTCGGGAATGGAGCGAGGAGCGTGAACTGGATTGGTATCTGCTGGCTGAGAAGCCGCATCAAGCGATTCAGAACTGGATGCAGGATTTGCTTCACTTATATAAGAAAAATCGTGCGATGTATGAGTTGGATACAGAGCCGGAAGGATTTAACTGGATCAATAAGGATGATTTGTTTAGAAGTATATTCAGTTTTACACGTCATTCGAAAGACAAGAAAAAGAATCTGTTGTTTGTTTGCAACTTTACGCCGATGGAACGACCTGATTATCGTGTGGGTGTGCCGAAAGGAAAGCAGTATAAGTTGGTATTGAACAGCGATGATGCCAGATATGGTGGCACCGGTGAAGAGAGACCGCTTGTTTATAAAGCGAAGAAAGGGGAATGTGACGGACAGCCATATTCGTTTGCATATCCACTTCCCCCATATGGCGTAGCGATATTTGAATTTTAAAATAGAACTATATATTTTATCAAAAGTGCCGGATTGAGTATCAGTCCGGCGCTTTTGTTTGATTTTTCTGTGCATAAGGGGAACTGGATTGAATCTGTTCCACAAGCGCGCAGAGTTCTTCGGGTGTTTCTTGAAATCCATTTTCACACCAGATTTCAATCAGGCGTGCACTGCCATAGCTCATGAATTCTAAGAATAAATTTTTTTTATCCAGCTGTGTTCCGAGGATCTGTTTCCAGTCGCGAGGATAAAGAAGGTCTGTATATTGTTTTGTAACGCGTTTACTGATATCGTACCATAAGTTGTTTTTTAGAAGCAAAGCAACAGAATGTTGCATGTGGTAGAAAAAATTAAAATAATGGTAATGACCGGATTTATCATCTGTTGCACTATAGCAAAGACTGATAATCTGAGCCAGATAATCCAGAATATCTTCTTTATGTTTGAAGTATGTATAAAATGTTTTTCTGGACAGATTGGCCTCACGACAGATATCTACAATTTTAATCTCTTCATAACTGTGATGTTCGAGTAATGAAAAAAATGCAGATAGAAACTGGTCTTGGGTAGTTTTGATCGGTAAAGAATGATTATCTGACATGAATTTCACCTCTTTCTGTAAAATAATTAATGTATTTTATTATAGCATTGTTTATTATGTTTTCCTATTGGAAATTATAAGTAAAAAATTTGTACAAAAAAGCGATGAAATATTTTTCAAAAGGGGTAACAGTTTCCTGTTTTTGTAAATTGATTCCGAAATATTTCGAAAGTATAATGAAGACAACGAGATTACGAAGGAGGATTTACATTATGAATCAAAAGAATTCAGAAGTAAGAAAATTTGGAATACGCGATAAATTTGCGTATATGCTTGGAGATGTGGGCTGTAACCTTGTGCTTACCTTAGCAAACAGTTATCTTCTTGTATTTTATACAAAAGTTATGGGTGTTCCAGGAGCAATTGTGGGAACCATTTTTATGCTGGCTCGTTTTGTAGATGCATTTACAGATGTAGCTGTCGGAAGAATGGTGGATTTGCATTCGGATAAGCATGGGGATCGTTTCCGTCCTTGGATGGTTTATGGTTCTGTACCGTTGGTGATCAGTAGTTGTATGATGTATAATTATTTTCTGGCAGACGCTGCATTGGGTGTAAAAGTTGCATGGCTTGTTGTAACTTATATTTTGTTCGGTTCTGTTTGTTATACAGCAGTGAACATTCCTTATGGAGCAATGTCAAATGTAATTACTGCAGATAGTGGTGAACGTGCGAGTTTATCTACATGGAGAAATGTAGGCGCTCAGGTTGGTGGCGTGATCCTTGGAGTTTTGATTCCAATGTTGATCTATGTAAAGGATGCAGATGGAAATAGTGTGGCAAGTGGACCACGTTTCTTCTGGGCATCTGTAGTACTTGGTATTGCGGCCCTCATTACAATTCTTATTTGTTGGAAATGGAGTGTAGAGCGTGTTCGTATTGCTAATAAGGGAACTGAGGAGGCAAAACAGTCTTCTAATAATATGAAAGTAATTCTTTCCTGTTTCAAAGATAAAGCGTTATTGTTTAGTTTCGGATTCCAGATTTTTATGTATGCAGCAATTCAGATTTTCTTTGCATTTAATCAATATATGTTTTTGGATTATTTTAAAAGCACGGCTCTTTCTGGTCTGGCAAGCGTAGTTATGTTTTTGGGTATGATTTTAACTGCACCGATTACGGTACCGCTTGCAAAGAAATATGGTAAGAAAGAGGTTAGTATTGTAGGTCTTGTGATTTCTGTTGTGGCGTATATAGTTATTTTTGTTACAAGAGTAAGCAATCCATATGTATACCTGGGGCTTATTTTCTTTGCGTTCTTTGGAATTGGAATTATGGGTATGGTAAGTTATGCAATGACAAATGATTGTGTAGATAATCATTATTTGGAAACCGGTGACCGTGTGGAAGGGACTGTATATGCGATGGCTAGTTTTGTTAGAAAAATGGCAGGTGCAGTTTGCACAGGTATTGGCGGATGGGCATTGACTTGGATTGGATATAATGAGCTGGCAGTTACTCAGACAGAAGCAGTCAGACAGTCGCTATTTAATATTATTGTGGGTCTTCCTCTGGCATGTTTTGTTTTGACGTTGTTGTTCATGTTCTTTTATCCGTTAAATAAAAAACGTGTGGAAGAGAATGAGAAGAAGTTGGAAACTTTACGTGCAGAAGAACAAGAATAAAGAAGAGGTATAAATATGAGTATTGAATTAACATTGAATCCTGCAAATCTGGAAGTGATCCGTGAAATGGACAGCCGGATGCAAAGTTATAATATTGAAATGACAGAGTTAACAGGTGGTACTTTTTGGGTACCGTATACAGAAAAACAAATTTCCGGTGAAGAGCCGTTTCCGACTTGTGATAAGATGGAAGATATGATGGCAATGCTTGCAAAAATGCAAGCAAAGGTGCCGGCGATTAATCTGTATGATAAACGGATCCGTTCTTTTGCAAAAGCATTGGGACCAGTGGTTGTGCGTTTTAGCGGAAGCTGGGCAACTCGTACATATTATGATTTTGATGGACATACGAATGGAATAGTACCGGAGGGATTTGAGTTTGTTCTTACAAAAGAACAGTGGCAAGGTGCTCTGGATTTTGTGAAAGAAATTGGTGGACAGATTTTGATCAGTGTTGCAAATAGTTTTGGTGTGCATGAGGATGGAAAAGGTGCGTGGACACCGGAGCAGGCAGAGCTGCTGTGGAACTATACAAAAGAACAAGGCATGACGATTGATTATGCAGAATTTATGAATGAGCCGAATATGCTAAACGGTATGTGCCTTCCGGAAGGATATACGTTAGAAGATTATGGCCGTGACTATGATTTGTTTGCAAAATGGCTGCGCGAAAATCATCCGGAAACAAAGCTGGTTGGACCATGTTCTGCTGAGAATGAGCGTGGAGCGGCAGCTGGTGGTATGGCAGCGTTGTTGCTTGCTACAGAAGATATTATGAAGTGCTGTAAAGAGGTTCCGGATTATTACAGTTATCATAGTTATAATGGGATTAGTGAACGTGGGCAGATGTTTGGCGCACACTTTGATTTTGATGCAGTTACTACGGAAGCTTATTTGGCAGCAACGATGGAAGATCTGCATTATAATGAGGTGATTCGTGATAAATATGCGCCTGGTGCGGAAATGTGGGTTACAGAGAGTGCAGATGCAGCCTGTGGAGGAAATACATGGGCGCCGACTTATGTGGAAACAATTCGTTATGTGGATGAATTGGCAAGATTTAATGTGAATACAAAAGGAATTATTTTCCATAATACATTGGCGAGCAGCGCTTATGGATTGTTGGATGCAGAAACACATATGCCGAGACCACAATATTGGGGTGGATTGCTTTATAGCAGGTTGGCAGGTACAACGGTGTATGATACAAAAGAAGAAATTTGTGAAGGGGCACATGTTTATGCGCACAGTAGAAAAGATGGAAAACCAGGTGTGTGTTATGTGTTGATCAATAATAGCAGAGGGGAAGAGACGATTGTTCACGTACCGGAAGGCGTGCGCTATACGTTAAGTGCAGATACGTTGCGGAGTCAGGAAATTAAGTTGAATGATCAGCCGATCATTGCCGGGGAAAATGGCGAAATACCGGAATTGAATGGAGAAGAGACAAAAGCAGGAACGATTGTATTAAAACCATGTACAATTACATATTATGTGGTGAATGCATAGGGTTCATTATTCTGGCAAGTTCTTTGGCAGCACGGTTTTGTGTGTTTAGTGTTAAACATTGTTAAGTCGATGTAAATGTCCGTACAAGTTTGGAGATAAGTGCTATACTTCTGTCTGAATTTAAGCAAATCATGTAGTAAGAGAGAGGTAAAGTATGAAGAAAAGTATGGTAAAGATACAGAACAGTATAAGCCAGATGGAATAGACGCAGGAAGTTTATCTTATGTTGCGCATCCAGCAGATGGATATACATTGGATGGAGGCCAGTTGATTAATGCAGTAGAGGAGTTGGGTGCATTGATTCCGGATGAGACGTTGACGCCAATCAATGAAATTGCATACAATGTAGCAGAATCTATGTCAAATGATGAGAATTTTAAAGAGGATTTGAATGCATCAATTGTAATTGAAGGTACAAAAGCGTGGGATGAGGAAGAAGTGCAAGAAGAAAACAATGAAACAACAAATCAAGCTGGAAAGCCGAATGCGAATGCAAATCCAAATCCAAAGCCATCACAGAATGTTCCTGTGAAAACAGGGGATCAAGCACCAATTGTGCTTACATCTGTACTTTTGGTTGGAAGTGCAGCTATATTGTTGCTCTTGAAATTACGTAAAAACAATAAATAAAGTAAAAGTATAGTGAAAATGTTTGGCTCTTAATAGAATGGAGAAAAGTATATTTCGGTGAAAAAAGAGATGATATCATAATAATTTGATATCATCTCTTATCTTTTTCTGCGTTTTGTCTTTATAAAAGTGTTTGGGAGATTAGTTATTGTTTTCATCAACTGCACTCCAAATATTGCTATCGATTCTTCCGTTCATGGAAAGTAATCCGGCAATAATAATATCCTGGTTTTCTTTGAAATAGTTAACTATTTTTGTTAATAAAGATTTTCTTTCTGCATTTTTTTTAACATAAATTTTGTTATTTAATACTGCTGTGTTACTCATATTATCACTACTCCTTTTTTGACTCTTTATCTTGACTACGAAGTTATTATATATTGATTTTGCGGAATAATCTACAATATTATTAGCTTATTTTAAGGCGATATTGACTTTTTGGGAGGTTTCGTTTATTGTTTTTGTATTATGAAACAAGAATGGAGGCTGATATAAGATGGAAAATACATTGTATGAAACTTTTCATGAAACAAGTCCGCTCGGTATATCATTTGCATGGTTTACTAATTCGGGAGGACACCATCCTCTTCATTGGCACGATGAGGTGGAGATACTGTTTCCTCTAAGTGGAGAGGCTGATATTGTAATTGACGGGAGTCGTCATAATCTTCTGAAACGACATCTTCTTGTGGTAGAATCAGGACAGGTTCACAGCAGTCATAGTGAGAGTGGGAGCGCTATGTTTCTGTGTATTCACTTTTCGAAGGCGAGTTTAAAATATTATTTACCTAATATAGAAACGTTTTATATTGATTGTTTACCGGATGGAGTTCCGGATGATCAATTTGTGCATTATTTGAAACTTTGTAAACAGTTGGAATATTTAACGCAGCTTTATATAGAAGATCCATTGACGTTCTATCTGAAAGCAGATGGTATTATTCTTCAGGTTATAGCCAGTTTGATTGAGCATTTTTCGATTACCCATATTTCAGAGACTGCATCTTTAGATGCGCTTACAATTAACCGTATTCACCAGGTTATAGCTTATGTGGAACAGAATTTTCGAAATCATGTTTCTTTGGAAGAGATTGCCGCACAACTCGGTTTTTCGAAAGAATATTTTTGCCGTTTTTTTAAGAAAAATCTGGGGATTTCTTTTTTGCAGTATGTTAATGAAATTCGCATTTCATATATTTATTATGATTTATTACATACAGATCTTTCTATTTTAGAAATTATGGAGAAAAATGGATTTACAAATCAGAAATTGTTTAATCAGATGTTTAAAAAGATTTATGGCTGTACACCAACAGAAGCGCGAAAAAAATCACCATCCCCGAAGCTTCTATGTCTTCAAAAACAGTGATTCTCTAGTGCGCGATCAGGGGCTCGAACCCTGGACACCCTGATTAAGAGTCAGGTGCTCTACCAACTGAGCTAATCG
>Garnier_p2__coassemble_1423_pt1 | contig 22984 bp, 19 predicted proteins | sample Garnier_p2__metabat2_low_PE_029 | metagenome-assembled genome bin Garnier_p2 | reverse complement strand
AGGATGCACCATACGCCTCCAGAGCCCAAACCTCCATCTCTCCGAAACGCTGTCCACCGAACTGAGCTTTACCACCCAGCGGCTGCTGTGTAACCAATGAGTAAGGACCCGTAGAACGTGCATGGATCTTGTCATCTACCAAGTGATGCAGTTTCAGGTAGTGCATGTGTCCGATTGTAACCGGACTGTCAAAATACTCACCTGTACGTCCATCTCTCAAACGCACCTTACCATCTCTTGAGAGTGGAACTCCTTTCCATAGTTTTCTGTGTTCTCTGTTATCATACAGATACTGCAGTACTTCCGGAAGTAATTCCTCTCCATGTTTCTTTTCAAACTCTTCCCACTCCAGATTGACGTAATCATTTGCCAAATCCAGAGTATCCATGATATCCACCTCATTCGCTCCATCGAAGACCGGAGTTGAAATATTAAATCCAAGCGCTTTCGAAGCCAGACTCAAGTGAATTTCCAAGACCTGACCAATGTTCATACGAGACGGCACACCCAATGGGTTCAACACGATATCCAACGGACGACCATTCGGCAGGAACGGCATATCCTCTACCGGAAGCACACGGGAAACAACACCCTTGTTACCATGACGTCCGGCCATCTTATCTCCAACGGAAATCTTTCTCTTCTGTGCAATGTAAATACGAACGGACTGATTTACTCCAGGAGACATTTCATCTCCGTTTTCTCTTGTAAATACCTTTGCATCTACAACAATACCATATTCTCCATGAGGTACTTTCAGGGAAGTATCTCTGACTTCACGTGCCTTTTCTCCAAAGATTGCACGCAACAGTCTTTCTTCTGCAGTCAGCTCTGTCTCTCCCTTCGGAGTTACTTTACCAACCAGAATATCCCCTGCACGAACTTCTGCACCGATACGGATGATACCTCTTTCATCCAGATCCTTCAGCGCATCATCACCGACACCCGGAATATCTCTTGTGATTTCCTCTGGTCCCAGCTTAGTATCACGTGCTTCTGCTTCATATTCTTCAATATGAACAGATGTATATACATCATCCTGTACCAGTCTTTCACTCAACAGTACAGCATCCTCGTAGTTGTAACCTTCCCATGTCATAAATCCAATCAATGGGTTCTTACCCAGAGCCATCTCTCCCATAGAAGTAGACGGACCATCTGCGATTACTTGTCCTTTTTCTACTCTTTCGCCTTTATCAACGATTGGTCTCTGGTTGTAGCAGTTACTCTGGTTACTTCTCAAGAACTTTGTTAATTTATAATTCTTCTTTGTACCATCATCCTGCTTGATTGTAATTTCTGTAGAAGTAGATCTTTCTACCACACCGGCTTCTTCTGCAACAATACAAACACCGGAGTCAACTGCAGCTTTTACTTCCATTCCCGTACCTACAACCGGAGCCTCTGTTGTCAGAAGCGGAACTGCCTGACGCTGCATGTTAGATCCCATCAGCGCACGGTTAGCATCGTCATTTTCCAAGAAAGGAATCAACGCAGTTGCTACAGAGAATACCATCTTTGGAGAAACGTCCATGTAGTCAAATTTATTTCTTTCATATTCCTGTGTCTCTTCACGATAACGACCGGATACATTCTTATGAATGAAGTGTCCTTCCTCATCCAAAGGCTCATTGGCCTGTGCTACATGGTAATTATCCTCTTCATCCGCTGTCATATATACAACTTCTTCTGTAACCACCGGATTTGCCGGATCTGTCTTATCAATCTTTCGATATGGTGCCTCAACAAAACCATACTGATTGATTCTTGCATAACATGCCAGTGAGTTGATCAAACCGATATTCGGTCCTTCAGGAGTCTCAATCGGGCACATTCTTCCATAGTGTGAATAGTGTACGTCTCGCACCTCAAATCCGGCACGATCACGTGACAGACCACCTGGTCCCAATGCAGACAGACGTCTCTTATGAGTCAGCTCACCCAACGGGTTATTCTGATCCATGAACTGTGATAACTGAGAAGAACCAAAGAACTCTTTCACCGCTGCTGTTACCGGCTTAATATTAATCAATGTCTGCGGAGAAACACCATCCTGATCCTGTGTAGTCATACGTTCACGAACCACACGCTCCAATCTGGACAGACCGATTCTGTACTGATTCTGAAGCAATTCTCCGACAGCACGAATACGACGATTACCCAAATGGTCGATATCATCATCGTTACCCATACCATATTCCAAATGAATATTGTAGTTGATAGAAGCCAGGATATCTTCCTTTGTAATATGTTTCGGGATCAAGTCATGAATATCTCTCTTGATCATCCGTTTCAGCTCATCAATATCACCTGCTGACTCTTCCAGAATGCCCTCCAGAACTGGATAAAATACCTGTTCTGTCACGCCTACTTCTGCCGGGTCAATATCTACAACTGACTCCAGATCCACCATCATATTTGAAAGGATCTTAATATTACGGGACTCATCTTCACCTTCTACCCAAAGATATGGCACTGCCGCATTCTGAATCTGATCTGCCAGTTCTCTGGTAATCTTAGTTCCCTTTTCTGCAACCAACTCTCCAGTAACACGACTTATCACATCTTCAGCAAGCACCTGTCCTGCCACACGATTCTTCAGCATTAATTTTTTATTGAACTTATAACGACCTACCTTTGCAAGGTCATAACGTCTTGCATCAAAGAACATGCTTGTAATCAAACTCTCAGCACTATCTACTGCAAGCGGCTCTCCCGGACGAATCTTCTTATACAGCTCTAACAGACCCTCCTGATAACTCTCAGCAGTGTCCTTTCCAAAGCTTGCAAGAATCTTCGGTTCTTCTCCGAAGAGTTCAAGAATCTCAGCATTTGTGCCAATTCCAAGAGCACGGATCAACACTGTGATCGGCACCTTTCTTGTCCGGTCTACACGCACATAGAAAACGTCATTGGAGTCTGTCTCATACTCCAGCCATGCACCTCTGTTCGGGATTACCGTTGAGGAATACAGTTCTTTTCCAAGCTTATCATGAGCAATTCCATAATAAATTCCCGGAGAACGAACCAGCTGGCTTACGATAACACGCTCTGCACCGTTGATTACAAAAGTACCTGTCTTCGTCATCAGCGGCAAATCTCCCATGAAAATTTCATGTTCGTTAATCTCATCATTCTCTTTGTTGTAAAGACGAACCTTTACTTTCAGAGGTGCGGCATATGTTGCATCACGCTCTTTGCACTCATCAATTGTGTACTTTACTTCATCCTCGCAGAGTCTGAAATCAACAAATTCCAGACTGAAGTGACCACTATAATCAGCAATCGGGGAAATATCATCAAATACCTCTCTCAATCCTTCATCCAGAAACCACTCATATGAGTTTTTCTGCACTTCAATAAGATTCGGCATCTGTAATACTTCTTTTTGTCTGGAATAGCTCATGCGTGAACTTTTTCCGTTTGTGATGGGACGAATTCTGTTTTTCTCCATTGACGTTTCACTCCTCATTTATTTTTTTGCGGGTTACGATCCCCTGCGAACTCTCTATCTGTTATCCATACTTCCCGTTTATCTCTGTTTCGCAAATCTTCTATATATAATGAAAAGAGCTCTATACCATAGCAAAAAACACGTTGTACATGGTATACCTTTCCACAATAGCGCATTTTTTACTATAGCATAAAACTCTTTTCACTGTCAACAGTATTTCTCCATTTTTTATAAAAAGTTCTTGACAACTGTTGCTTTTTGTGGTATTTACTCTCTTTCTACACAAATGGCCTTACCCGCAACTGAATTCCCAGACTTTCTGCAAGCCTGCGACTCGCTTCAATCTATTCTTCTGTCAGCACATCCACAACGGTAAACTTCACATCCGGAATCACTTTTCCGCATTCCTTTGCAAAACCCAGCATCCCCTCATATGCATTTTCAAACTGCGGCCTGGTCACATCCATGTACTCTTCTTTTGTAGGCGCATTCAAGCTAATCGAAACTGTATCCACCACTTCTGCTAATTCCGGCACAATATCCCGATTGTGGTATAAATTACCAAGCCCATTTGTATTTACCCGTATCTTTAATCCATAAGTTGCCTTTGCATACTTCGCAGATTCAACTAATACATCCAACGCACAAGTCGGCTCTCCGTATCCACAATATACCAGTTCTTCCTTTCCGGCAAAATCATATACATCAATTGCAGCCTTCACCTCTTCCAAACTAGGTTCCTTTTCCAGCCACAAACTCTGTGCATCCCCCACGCCTTGATGGTGGGTACGAATGCAAAACCTGCAATTGCAGTCACATTTATTTGTTAGATTTACATATACATTTCCCTGATATGCGTATAAAATTTTCGCCACAGCCAATCACCTCTTATAAATATAGAAACGAATTTTTCTATGTAATCAAAAACATCCGGTCAAGCCTGACCGGATGTTCGCAATTCAACGAATTGAATTATTTCACGTTAACTTCTGCACCTTCAGCCTCAAGTTTAGCTTTCAGTTCCTCAGCCTCTGCTTTAGATACACCCTCTTTGAGTACCTTCGGAGCGCTATCAACAAGATCTTTTGCTTCTTTCAGTCCAAGACCTGTTACTTCACGAACAACCTTGATAACTTTTACTTTAGAAGCTCCAGCAGAAACAAGTTCTACATCAAACTCATCTTTTTCTTCTGCTGCTGCACCACCGTCAGCTGCTGCTGCAACTACAACACCTGCTGCTGCAGATACACCAAACTCTTCTTCACATGCTTTTACTAATTCATTTAACTCTAATACTGATAACTCTTTGATTGCTTCAATCATTTCAGCTGTTGTCAATTTAGCCATTTTTAATATCCTCCATTTTTAAAATTTGTAATTACCGGTTTTCCGGCTTGTTTTTCGTTATACATTACCGCTTCTGCGGCCCTATACTTCTTACTCTTCTGTTGCCGGAGCTTCCTCTGCCGGAGCTTCAGCTACAACTTCGCCGTCCTTTTCAGCAATCTGCTTAATAACACGAGCAAAGTTTGCAATTGGTGACTGCATACTTCCAAGCAATCTGGAAAGTAATACTTCTCTTGCCGGAATCTTAGCCAGTTCATTTAAGCCAGCTACATCATAAACAGTTCCCTCAACTACACCGGCTTTCATTTCCAGTTTGTTTGCTGTTTTAGCAAACTCAGCAAGAATTCTTGCCGGAGCTGTCGCATCATCCTTAGATACACAAAGTGCGCTTGGTCCTTCCAAATACTCATCCAGACCTGCAAACTCTGTTCCTTCGAATGCTCTCTTCATCATTGTGTTCTTACATACTTTGTAAATAACACCAGCTTCTCTAAGCTGTTTACGAAGTTCTGTATCCTGTGCTACTGTAAGTCCACGATAGTCAACAAGAACTACAGACTGAGCGTCTTTGATGTCTTCTGCGATAGCTGCTACGATTGGTTGTTTTAATTCAACTTTTGCCACGTCCTGGTGCACCTCCTTATAGATTTTGATGACTGCGTCCAGAGACTTAAAAAACCTCTGTATCCAAAGACACAGAGGTTTCTAATTCGTTCTTATTATTAAGAATTCATATTTTCCTCGGCAGGCGTTTTCATCCTTATGCCTAACGGCACCTGCTGTCTTCGGCAGTCAATTGCTATATTAGCTTAGCACCACCACAAGAAAATGTCAAGCCCTATTTTTATTCTTTTGCTGCAAAACACTTCAGAAATCCAATAATGCACCAAATCGCTCCTAGTCATTTCTTAAATTTACCCAACTCTTGACAAAGAGCAAAAAAATCCCCCGGTAAACTTTTTACAAAGTCCGGGGGATTTACATATTCTATTCTCTCTACAAATTACTGAAGTTTCATCGGATTCAGTTTTACGCCAGGTCCCATTGTAGATGTAAGAACTACACTCTTCAGGTACTGTCCTTTTACTGCTGCCGGTCTAACTTTGATAATTGCATCGATAAGCGTCTGGAAGTTGTCCGCTAACTGCTCCTCAGTAAAGGATGCTTTACCGATCGGCACATGGATAATGTTTGTCTTGTCCAATCTGTACTCAATCTTACCAGCCTTAATCTCGTTGATTGCCTTTGTTACATCCATTGTAACTGTTCCAGCTTTCGGGTTTGGCATAAGACCTTTTGGTCCAAGTACACGTCCAAGACGTCCAACAACACCCATCATATCTGGTGTAGCTACAACTACGTCAAAGTCAAGCCATCCCTCATTCTGAATCTTCGGAATCAGCTCATCTCCACCTACGAAATCTGCTCCTGCTGCTTTTGCTTCTTCTGCTTTTGCATCCTTAGCAAATACAAGAATACGAACTGTTTTACCTGTTCCGTGTGGAAGTACAACAGCTCCACGGATCTGCTGATCAGCGTGACGTCCGTCACAACCTGTTCTGATGTGAGCTTCGATTGTTTCATCAAATTTTGCAACTGCTGCTTTCTTTACAAGAGCGATAGCCTCTTCTTTGTCGTAAAGGTTTCCTCTCTCAATCTGTTTTGCAGCTTCGATATATTTCTTTCCTCGTTTCATTCTAAATAAACCTCCTTGTGGTATTTGCGGGAACGAACCCCTCCCACTAATTTCACTCTGTTACATCTCTATAACGGTTTCTCATTTCCAAGACACGAAAATTGAGTTACCGATATATACGACACTAAACGCTCTACGCCTCTACTACAGTTACTCCCATAGAACGGCATGTTCCTTCGATCATGCTCATAGCCGCTTCTACAGTTGCTGCGTTCAAGTCAGGCATTTTTGTCTTAGCGATTTCTTCTACCTGAGCCTTTGTAATTGTTGCAACTTTGTTCTTGTTCGGAACACCTGAACCAGATTTGATGTTGCAGGCTTTCTTAATCAGAACTGCTGCCGGTGGTGTCTTTGTAACGAAGCTGAAACTTCTGTCATTATAAACTGTAATAACTACAGGAATGATCAAGTCTCCCTGATCTGCTGTTCTTGCGTTGAACTGCTTTGTAAACTCAACGATGTTTACACCATGCTGTCCAAGAGCAGGACCAACCGGTGGTGCCGGAGTTGCTTTTCCTGCAGGAATCTGTAATTTAATATAACCTTCTACTTTTTTTGCCATTTTTCATTACCTCCTTGTGGTATTGGCGGGACATCATCCCTCCCACAGTTTTAATCCATCTTTTTTACTTCTGAAAAGCTGAGTTCAACCGGTGTTTCACGGCCAAACAACTCTACATTGATAGACAAGCTCTGTTTCTGCGGATTGATTGTCTGAATCGTGCCTACAGTACCTTCCCAAGCACCGCTCAATACAGTAATCAGATCACCAATTTCATAATCATAATGTATCTCTTCCGAATGGATTCCGAAACGATTCATCTCATCTTCCTCCAACGGAACCGGCTTAGATCCAGGTCCGACAAACCCTGTTACTCCACGAGTATTACGAACAACATACCATGTGTCATCATTCATAATCATATGAATCATAACATACCCCGGAAACAACTTCTTGAGACTCACCTTCTGAACGCCGTTTTTCATTTCAACGACCTCTTCCATCGGAACTCTTACTTCCAGAATCTGATCTTCCAGATGACGATTCTCGATTGTCTTATCAATATTTGCTTTTACCTTGTTCTCATACCCAGAATAGGTATGAACTACATACCATCTTGCCTCTGACATAAAATTCACCTTTCTGCTCTGGTCAATTACTTCACCAACAAGTCAATTCCATATTTAAGGATGGCATCGATTACTGCAATCAACGCTCCCAGTAATACAGAGACTGAAACAACTGCCGTTGTCTGTTTTGCAAGTGTGTTTTTGTCCGGCCAAACGACTTTCTTGAATTCTGCCTTTAGTCCTTTAAACCAGCTTTTCTTCTGAGCTTTTTCTTTCTTATCACTCATTTCGCCACTTCCCTCCAACGACTATTTTGTCTCTTTGTGCAGTGTGTGTGATTTGCAGAACTTACAATACTTCTTTGTTTCCATACGCTCAGGATGATTCTTCTTATCCTTGGTCATGTTGTAATTGCGGTTCTTGCATTCTGTACATTCCAATGTAATTCTTGTGCGCACAACTTCCACCTCGCTTCTTATATGCTTATTTACGTGTTGCTGATGGTTGCGAGCCATCTGATTTTAGGCATAAAAAAAAGACCTACTTCCATTCGCCAGAAGATTGTATCATACTCTGGCAATGGAAGTCAAGTCTTTTGCCTATACTTCTATTTTTTTCTCTTCTAATCTTCTATATACATCTCCCCGGAAAATTGTATACAGTACGGATACCAGTGGAATAAATACCAGCATTCCAACAACTCCCATCAGACTTCCTCCGATAGTGACTGCCGCCAGCACCCAGATAGACGGAAGACCAACCGAATTGCCTACAACTTTCGGATAGATCAAATTTCCTTCAATCTGTTGTAATACGAGGAATAAAACAACAAATATCAACGCTTTCCATGGATCCACCATCAAAATCAAGAATGCGCCTACCGCACAACCGATAAATGCTCCGAAAATCGGAATCAATGCTGTAAATGCGATCAACACGCCAACCAACAACGCATACGGTAGCCGGATAATTGCCATTACAACAAAAAACATACTTCCAAGAATCAACGCTTCTACACATTGCCCTGTCAGGAAATTAGAAAATGTTTTGTATGTTAATGTACAAATATCCAAAATTGTTTTCACTTTTTTTTCAGGTAAATAAGCAAATAAAATCTTTTTAACCTGAACATGCAATTTTTCTTTTTGAAGCAAAATATAACATGCAAAAACAAACGCAATAAAAAATGTTGTCAAACTTCCCACAATACTGGTTGCTACAGAAATTGTAGAATCGAAAATATTTCCGACACCACTTCTGAAAAATCCAATCACACTATTGAGCATTTTATCCCAGCTCATATCCATATCGCCAATCCACGCCAGAACCTCTTGATTATTTTCAAATAACTCCTCTAGCCACATAAACACTTGCGGAATAAAACGCTGAATGTTTCGTCCCAAACTAACGAACGTCTGCCCCAGCTGCGGAATAACTACAAACATAACAATTGCTATAATCCCAAACACACATAGAATTGTCAGAACCAAACTAAACGGTCTCGCTATTTTTTGTATTCTTTTGCTTTTTAATGCCTTTTCATTTTTAAAGAGATTTCTCTCTAAAAAGCTCATCGGAACATTCAGTATAAAAGCAATTGCGCCTCCCATCAGAAATGGAAAAACAATATTCCATAAAACCCCTACAAATCCCAGTACTTTTGTATAATTCCACAATGCAATCAAAAGCACCAGCGTAAATACAATCAAGTGCCGCATATGACGGATATTTTCTTTATTAAAATTCATTATCAATACACCTCACAAAATTAATATCATTTCTAGTCTAACACACACATATATTTTCTTCTATAAAATTTGTATGAAATTTCTTTCGTTTTTTTGTACAAAAGGATGGAGATTTTTACAAATAAATTGTATAATATACATTATCAAGATGAAAGAGAGGGTTCACTGATGAAACAAAACAATATGTTAGCTATGATCTTGGCCGGTGGACGTGGTTCCAGGCTTCATGACTTAACCAATAAGGTAGCCAAACCAGCTGTCTCATACGGCGGAAAATACCGCATCGTTGACTTTCCGCTAAGCAACTGTGCAAACAGTGGCATTAATGTTGTCGGTGTTTTGACACAATACGAATCTGTACTACTGAACAGTTATGTAGCTGCCGGTCATCGATGGGGGTTGGACGCAAAGGATAGTGGGGTCTTTGTGTTGCCGCCTCGTGAAAAGGCAGACAGTGATTTGGACGTATATCGCGGAACAGCTGATGCCATTTCACAAAATATCGATTTTATTGATACATATGATCCCGAATATCTACTAATTCTTTCCGGTGATCACATTTATAAGATGAATTACGACAAGATGTTAGCACATCACAAAGAAAATAATGCTGATGCTACCATCGCAGTTATTGAAGTTCCTATGAAAGAAGCAAGTCGTTTTGGCATCATGAATACAGATGAGAACGGAATGATTGTTGAGTTTGAAGAAAAGCCTGCGAATCCAAAGAGTAATCTGGCATCTATGGGAATCTATATTTTCAATTGGAAGGTTCTACGTAAGATGTTGGTTGCAGACATGAAAAATGCTGAGTCCAGCCATGATTTTGGTAAGGATATTATTCCTGCATTTTTAAATAACGGAAAGAGACTCTGCGCATTTAAGTTCAAAGGATATTGGAAAGATGTCGGAACGATTGATTCTCTTTGGGAAGCTAATATGGATCTGTTGGACAAGAACAATGCCCTTGATTTGAACGACCCATCATGGAAGATTTATACCGAAGATATTACAACACTCCCACACTATGTTGGTGAAAATGCAGATATCAAAAATGCTTTCATCACTCAAGGCTGTGTTGTCAATGGTGAGGTTAAAAACTCTGTCTTATTTACAGGTGTCAAGGTTGCAGAAGGCGCCAAAGTCATCGACAGTGTTCTAATGCCGGGAACTGAGGTTGAAGAAGGTGCTGTTATTATCCGTTCATTGGTGGCCAACGATATCAAGATTGGCAAGAATGCCGTTGTCGGAAGTGCAGACAGCGAACACATCGAACTTGTTGCTAAGCGTGTAAAGGGGGAAGAATAACATGAAAGCATTAGGAATTATTAACTTTTCCGGAAATCATATCCATGTAGACGGAATGGAAGATTATCGTCCGATCGGTGCATTTTCTTTCCTTGGAAGATATCGCGCCATTGATTTTCCAATCTCTAACATGAGTAACAGTGGAATTGAACGAATCCAAGTATATATCAACAAAAAGCCTCGTTCTCTTGCAGAACACTTGGGCACCGGACGCCACTATAATATTAACTCCAAACGTGGTAGACTACATCTGCTTTTCTCTGAAAACGGAACTGAGAATTCTCTTTATGATACAGATATTGCTGCTTACATAGAAAATATGGAATGTATTGAAGCTGAAACCGCACCTTATGTTGTGATTGCTCCAAATTACATGATTTATACACAGGATTTCAGAGAATCATTACAGGCACATGCAGAATCCGGCGCAGATATTTCTTTATTGTATCATTCTGTCGACAATGCAAAAGAAGCCTTTTTGAATTGTGATATCTTAAATTTAAATAAGCAAAAAGATGTTCTTTCCATAGAAAAGAACCGCGGAACTGCCAAAAACCGCAACGTCTTTATGGATACATACATTATGTCAAGAGAGTTGTTTATTGATCTGGTTAAAAAAGCGAGAAGGCTTTCTTCTATGTATACGCTTCCACAAATTGTAAATGCTCACTGCGAAGATTTAGACATTCGCGGAATCTCACATCGAGGATATTTCGCTACAGTTACTGACTTGAAGAGTTACTATGATGCTAATATTTCTTTGATTGATTACAAAGATGCGCAAACTTTATTTAAAGAAGACTGGCCGATTTATACAAGAACCAATGATTCTTGTCCTACACAATATTTTAATGGCTCAAGCGTCAAAAAGTCCGTTGTATCTAACGGCTGTCTAATTGGCGGAACAATTGAAAACTCAGTTATCGGACGTGGCTGTACAATCAAAGAAGGCGCTGTTGTTAAGAACTGTGTCATTCTTCCGGATGTTGTTATCGACGCAGATGTTCATATTGAAAACCAAGTTGTTGATAAACACGCTCGTATTCTTCATGTAAAAGAATTGATCGGAAATCCTGATGAACCTGGATATATTCGAAGAGATGATATTGTATAATTATTTTCTATAAAAAATCGCTGCTCATTCTGATACTTCAGATGAGCAGCGATTCTTTTTATATGCTTTTATTCTTCATCTCGATCATTTGTTAATTTTGCCTTATCCAGTAGGAAGAAGATCAAACTTAATACCATAGCAACTACACTTGCTAACACCATTCCTGTTAATTGAATATCTCCAAATTTCACAGCAATTCCTGAAAGTCCTGTAACAAATACCACAGACGTCAATGTTAAATTTCTAGAACGGCCATAATCCACTTTGGAATCTACCAGAATTCGGATTCCAGATGCTCCAATCATACCATATAATAAGAAAGAGATTCCTCCGATTACCGGCCCCGGAATTGTCTGAATCAACATGGACAGCTTACCAACAAAGGAGCAGATAATAGATAGAATTGCAGCTCCTGCAATTACCTGTACACTATAAACCCTTGTCATTGCCATAACACCAATATTTTCTCCATAAGTTGTTGTCGGAACTGAACCGATCAAACCAGATAGCATAGTCGAAAAGTTATCTCCAAACAAAGAACGATGCAATCCGGGATCTTCAATCAAGTCTCTACCTATAATTTTACTTGTAACAACTTGATGTCCGATATGTTCCGAAGCAATAACCAAAAGCACCGGCAGCAACATAACAATGGCACTCATATCAAACTTTGCCATCTGAAAATTCGGCAAAGAAAACCAAGAAGCTGATGCTACTTGTGAAAAATCTAAAATGCCACAGAAAAACGCTGCAACATATCCTGCAATTACTGCAACTAAAATCGAAATAACAGACAAAAATCCTCTAAACAAAACATTTCCAAAAATTGCCACTCCTAAGGTTACTGCAAATACGATTACATTCTTCATATCAATCTGTTCATCCAACAGTCCCGCATTGCTTGCCGCAGAACCAGACAGTTCCAAACCAATCAATGCAACAACCGGTCCCATAGCCGCCGGCGGCAATACGATATCAATCCACTTTGTCCCACATTTGTAGATAATAAATGACAATATACATCCGCAGAATCCAACTGCTACAAACCCGCCCAATGCATACTGATATCCCATCTCGTTAATTACAATTCCCGCCGGTGCAAGAAAGGCAAAACTGGACCCCAAATATGCAGGCGCCTTTCCCTTTGTTACTGCAATAAAAATAAGAGTTCCTACTCCATTCATAAACAACACGATTGCAGGATTGATTCCAAAAATGAACGGCACTAATACGGATGCGCCAAACATTGCAAACATATGCTGAATACTCAATGGTAGCAGCATTTGAAAAGGAACCTTGTCCTCAACCTGAATAATCTTTCTACTCTCCATGATTTTTCTCCTTTAGATTATTTTTTCTGTATGATTATAACATCTAAAGAGCTAGATTTCTACCTAAAAAAATCTGTTTTTCACTTGCAATTCTTCTAACTCCAAGTATAATATAGATTGTTTTGTACTGTAAAGATTCAGATAAAACAAAAAACGAAACGAATGAGAAATACTTATTATTGAGGAGGAACCATTATGGATAACCATTTTAATACCCCTGCAGAAACAATTGAGCTAAATATGAAAGCCAGTGAAAACAAAACCGCTCTTCCACTGGGAAAAATGATTTTACTCGGTATTATGGCCGGTATTTTCATCGCTCTCGGTGGTGCAACAAGCAGTACAGCTTCCCATGCCATTGATAATGTCGGTGTTTCCCGCTTAATCGCCGGTGTTATTTTCCCAGTCGGACTCATGTTGATTGTTTTCTTAGGAGGTGAGCTCTTTACTGGAAATTGTCTGATCATCATGGATGTATTTGCCAAGAGAGCAACACGTAAAGGATTGATTCGAAATCTTCTAATTGTATATTTCAGCAATTTTATAGGAGCACTGATTGTCGATATTCTTATTTTCTTTAGCGGAAACCTTAATTACTCCAATGGACTTTTAGGCGCTTATACAATCAAAGTAGCAATCGGCAAACTTTCGATTTCTCCACTGCAAGGAGTTACTTCCGGTATTTTATGCAACATCCTTGTCTGTCTTGCTGTTTTGATGGCTGCTTGTGCAAAAGATATCATCGGAAAGGTCTGGGCTATTTTTTTCCCAATCTGTGCCTTTGTTGTCGGAGGATTTGAACACTGTGTCGCAAATATGTTCTATATTCCTACCGGAATCATGGCGGCATCCAACCCTGCTTACGTTGCAAAAGCACAAGAAGTTTATCATATTACTTCTGAACAACTTGCCCAATTAACAATAACAGGGAGCCTCAACAATTTCATCCCTGTTACCCTTGGAAATATCCTTGGAGGAATGGTCTTTGTCGGACTCCCTCTTTATCTGATTTATAAGAAAAAATGGAATTAATTTTTTAAATAAGTGCTATGTGGTATACCACAAATGCTACAATCCAAGCAATCACGCACTGCCCAATCACCATAGTTGTAGCCCACTTGCCTCCCAACTCTCGTTTTACAGATGCAATAGCGGCTACACATGGTGTATATAATAAACAAAATACGAGTAAAGAGATTACTCCGGCCACTGTCAGACTACTCTGTAATGCTACTGTCCCACCATATAAAACAGTAAGTGAAGATACCACACTTTCTTTTGCAAGAAATCCTGAAATCAATGCTGTTACAATTCTCCAGTCTCCAAATCCGATCGGTACAAAAATTGGTGCCAATACCCCTGCAACCCCTGCTAATATACTATTTTGAGAATCAGAAACCATATTCAATCCCAAATCAAAATTCTGTAAGAACCAAATTGCAATGGTAGCAAGGAAAATAATTGTAAACGCTCTCTGAAGAAAGTCTTTTGCCTTATCCCAAAGAAGATGCAATACATTCTTTGCTCCCGGCATTCTGTAATTTGGCAATTCCATAACAAAAGGAACAGCTTCGCCTTTAAATAATGTCTTTTTAAAAATCAACGCTGTCACAATTCCCATTATAATCCCAAGTAAATATAAGCCAATCATAACAATAGCACCATGTTTCGGAAAAAATGCTGCTGTAAAAAATGCATATACCGGAAGTTTTGCTGTACAACTCATAAACGGAGTCAAAAGAATTGTCATTTTCCTGTCTCGCGCAGACGGCAATGTACGACTTGCCATTACCCCAGGAACTGTACACCCAAATCCGATCAACATCGGAACAATACTTCGTCCGGAAAGACCTAATTTTCGAAGTAATTTATCCATAATAAACGCAACTCTTGCCATATATCCGCTATCTTCCAATAAAGATAGGAAGAAAAATAAGGTTACGATGATAGGAAGAAAACTAAGAACTCCGCCTACACCATTAAAAATACCATCAATCACAAGAGAATGTACCACACTATTGACATGTGCCGCTATCATCATCTGAGATACCCAGTCTGTCAGCATCGTAATGCCGCTTTCAAGAATACCTTGAAAAAAAGCACCGATCACATTAAAAGTCAACCAGAAAACCAAGCCCATAATAACAATAAAAGCTGGAATTCCTGTATATTTTCCAGTTAGAAACTGGTCCATCTTACGACTTCTTAAGCGCTCTTTACTTTCTTTTGGCTTAATCACCGTTTCAGCACATACATCTTCTATAAAATCAAATCTCATCTGCGCAACTGCTGCCGCTCGATCCATTCCAGTTTCTTCTTCTGTCTGAACTGCGATATCCTCCAACATCCGCAATTCATTTTCTGTCAGATGCAACTGTTCCTGAATCTTCTCATCTCCTTCCATCACTTTGCTGGCTGCAAAGCGCACCGGAATTCCTGCACTCTGTGCATGGTCTTCGATAGTGCATGACGGCATGGATTCCTCGATGGATTCCTTCATCTCGTTTACAAAAATCCGTATCCTGTGGACATTCCTGATATTTAGCAACATGAATCGCATGACGGATCAACTCCTCGATTCCTTCTCCCTTTGCCGCTGAAATAGGAATTACCGGAACTCCCAGTTCTTCCTCCATCTCATTCACCAATACAGAACCTTCATTCTCACGCAGTTCATCCATCATATTCAATGCAACTACCATAGGAACCCCCAATTCCAAAAGCTGCATGGTCAAATAAAGATTTCTCTCGATATTCGTTGCATCTACAATATTGATGATTCCTTTTGGCTTCTCTTTAATTACAAATTCTCTTGTCACAATTTCTTCGCTGCTATATGGAGACATGGAATAAATCCCCGGCAAGTCTGTAATCAATGTGTTATCATGACCGCGGATCACTCCATCTTTTCGATCCACAGTTACTCCCGGGAAATTTCCTACATGCTGCTTTGCACCTGTCAGTTGATTAAAAAGAGTCGTTTTCCCACAATTCTGATTTCCAACTAATGCAAATGTTAACGTTTCATCTTCCGGAAGTGCGTTTTCTTCTTTTCGATTATGAAACTTTCCTTCTTCTCCATATCCAGGATGATGCTTTTCCTTTTTCTTATCTTTATCCGCAATCTTCTTTGTTAATACTTTGGGCTTATGAGGTTCACTAATTTCAATATTCTCTGCATCTTCCAATCGAATGGTTAATTCATATCCATGTATCCGCAGTTCAATCGGATCTCCCATCGGAGCATATTTTACAACAGTTACTTCTGTCCCCTGAATTAATCCCATATCCAGAAAATGCTGGCGTAGCGCACCCGAACCACCTACTGTTCTAATTGTAGCGGTTTCCCCAATTCCTAATTTATTTAATCTCATTCGATTCGTCTCCTTTTCCTTAGTTCATTCTAACTCAGGGAACTCAAAATATCAATCGCAGATTTTAAAAACTCTATTCTGTTCTCAACGCCGTTACCGGATCTTCTTTTGCAGCTTTTCTGGAAGGAATAATTCCCCCCAAGAGTGTCAATAAAATACTTAAAACAACGAGAATCATACCGCCAATTGGTGGCAATACAGCATTCATATTGTCATTTCCGGCAAGCGAATGAATGATAGCATTTGTAGGAAGAAGCAACAGCAATGTCATACCAATTCCAATCAGACCTGCCAGAGCACCTATAATAAAGGTCTCTGCGTTAAACACTTGCGAAACATTTCTCTTTGATGCGCCAATAGCCCTTAAAATTCCGATTTCTTTCTTCCGTTCCAACACGCTGATGTAAGTAATCACTCCGATCATAATCGAAGAAACAACAAGAGAAATCGCCACAAACGCAATCAATACATAACTAATCAGATTCACGATTGTCGTAACAGAAGACATCAGACTTCCCACCAAATCCGTATAACTGATGACTTTATCTTCATCCTCTTTCTCCATCCGCGCATTATACGCATCCAGAATTTTCACAACTTCCTCTTTGCTTTCAAAGTCTTTTGGATACAAAGCAATCTGCGATGGATTGCTCTTTTCTGCATATCCCAATTTTGCCAAATTCGAATCATAGGTGTAGATTTCTTTCGACATCATAGACGCCATCAACTCTGTAAGTTCCTGCTCGGTCATATTCATTTGAATCGCACTTGCAAAGGTCTCTGCATCAAATGAAAACGCCCCCTGCATTGCAGCTGCAAACTGCGACATACTGGCCGTCAATTCTCTCTCCAATCTACTGCTTACACTTCCGGCAACAGTTTGCACATAATTTTCCAAAATCGCAGGAATCTTCTCTTCCAAGCCATTGGACTGTATAAAAGCATTCATGCTCTTTTCCAATGCAGCTTTTGCCTGCTCTGAGTCCAAATATGCCGCAAAATATTCATTGAATTTTCCAATATCCGGCAACTGATTTTCCTGTGCGTATGCATTATACCCGTCCATTGTTCCTTGCAAAATCAACTGTACCTGCTCTTGAGTCAACGGCTGCCCTCCATTTTCCTGCAATGCCTTTTGAATCGCCTCACGCAATGCCTGTGCCCCGCCATTTTCCATATACTGCCGGAAATATACCGGGAACTGTGACACATCTGCCTCCGGATGCTGCTTTACATACTCTTCATAGCCATTCATCAAATCTGTCACCAGAGTCTGCACCTGTTCTGCTGAAATCTGAATTTGAAGCTGACTGATGACCTCTTCCATATCCAGCTGTGGCAATGATAAATCACTCATTGCATGATTAATCCCACTCAAATCTAGATTTAATTTACTTCCGTCTACTTGAAATGCCGATTGTACCTTTTGTTCATCTATTGTAAATAAGGAGTTCATTTCAAATGCATTTTCTCCATTCTCTTTTGCATCAAACCCCTTCCCCGTAAAAATATTACGATTGTGATCTGCCAGCTGTGCCTTTACAATCTCACTCTTGGCAGCCTTCTCTGATACATAGTCAACCAACTCAGAAGGATAATAAATTCCAAATGACAGCATTGCAGCAGTCGCATCCTCTTTCGGCTGAACAATGCCGACAATTTCCATATCCTCGCCATTTTGAACAAGTTGTTTCATATAAGCCTTGTCATCTCGCTTATCCTTCCAGAGATTATATTCCTCATCATAAACGTAATAATCTGTCGCTGCTACAAGTTTAAAGCGAATCCCCAGAATATCCTCATAGGAATACGAATCATGAATTTCCGGTATGACAACTTCCTCTTCTCTGGTAAACTGATTCACCATCTGATCCAATTCCGAAAAATCCCGCAGCCCCAACGTATACAGCAAAAAGTCTCCGATATTTCCGTCCGGTGTCAATACCAGAACACATTCATTTCGATTGGTCGGCCAGTGTCCTGCTTTCACATCATACTGATTTTCATACATACTACGATTATCCGGCATTTTCCGGAAAACATCCGTACTCATCATCATAGACATCATACTGTTTGTGCTTTCCGCAGACCCAAGCCCCATTGCCTTGAAAGACTGGTCCGGATGTACTTGCCGAACTTCCTCTGTGTCTGCACTGTAAATCTGTGGCGATACATTATACGCATATTCAATTGCATTTGTATACTCCTCAATTCCAGAATCTCCGGAATCCAAATACGCTTTCAGTGATTCCAGATCATTGGTCCCTACTGTGGAAAACATTCCAGTCAGCATATTTCCCACTTGAATATCCGCCTCTTCTGCCTCTTCAACTCCGGCTCCCGCTGCCGGATCCGTAAGCATCGCAGTCATATCCAGACCAGAACTTTGGATCTGCAACGGATACTCTGACAAGGTTTCTTCCTCGATATCCGCAATATATTGATTCACGCCATTTGATAAAGACAAAATTAACGCAATTCCAATAATTCCAATCGAGCCGGCAAAGGCGGTCAAAAGGGTCCGTCCCTTCTTTGTCTTTAAATTATTGAAACTCAATGAAAGAGATGTTAAAAAAGACATCGATGTTTTTCCCATGTTTTTATGTTCCGGCGGAGCAGTTAATTCTTCTTCCACCTTAAAAGGATGACTATCTGATCGAATCTTTCCATCCCTCAGCTTTACGATACGGGTCGCATACTCTTCCGCCAGCTCCGGATTATGCGTTACCATAACAACCAAACGATCCTTCGCCACTTCCTTCAACAAATCCATAACCTGCACACTGGTATCGCTATCCAACGCACCGGTAGGCTCATCCGCAAGAAGAATATCCGGATTATTTACCAAGGCTCTTGCAATTGCGACTCTCTGCATCTGTCCGCCTGATAACTGATTCGGTTTCTTATGAATCTGCTCTCCAAGCCCCACTTCCTCCAACGCATGAATCGCCTTGTCCCGACGTTCTCCTTTGGAAATACCGGAAATCGTCAGAGCCAGTTCTACATTTGCCAAAATCGTCTGATGCGGAATCAAATTATAACTCTGAAAAACAAATCCAATCGTATGATTTCGATACGAATCCCAGTCCCGGTCTGTATAATCCTTTGTTGAAATCTCATTGATAATCAAATCTCCGCTATCATAACGGTCCAATCCGCCGATGATATTCAAAAGTGTTGTTTTTCCAGAACCACTGGGACCCAAAATCGCAACAAATTCATTATCCCTTAAATTCAAACTCACATCATCCAGTGCTTTCTGCACCAGGTTCCCCGTCCGATATTCTTTACATATATTTTTTACCTGTAACATACTTATGCTGCCCTTTCTCTTTAAGATCTCTGCCCCCATGAAAGATTTTGCACTTTGTTTTGTAGTATATCACGTTTTTTTCTTTCTGTAATATTACAATTTTATAAAATTATGATTTCTCTCGCACAAAAAAACAGGCAGCCATCCGAATACATTTTCAGATTACCGCCTGTTTATCATTTTCTTCAATTATATATTACTCATTACTCGTGATGTCCACCACACTCATGGGCATGCTCATGATTATGGCAAATAGAACCTGTGGAAACTAATTCACCACGTAAATATGTTTCTACTGCTGTTCTTGCATCTCCCTGAACACCAACAATTACTTCTACATTTCTCTCATTGAAAATATCAACGGCTCCGCCGCCCATTCCACCGGAAATGATTACTTCTGCTCCATTATCCGCCAAAAAGTTTGGCAAAAATCCCGGGCGGTGTCCCGGATTCGGAACAGAATTTTCAGCAACAATTTTACCATCCTCTGTATCAAAGAAAATAAAATTCTCACAATGTCCAAAATGTCCTGCTACTTCGTTTCCCATAGCTGCTACTGCAATCTTCATCAATATCTACTCCTTTTCATTTTATTTATTATTATTTATTGTCCACTTGCCGATTTTATAAAAACCAGAAGTAAAACACCTCTCAGTCCAGCAATGCTATCGTTTTCTGATACACTTGCTGTAACGCATCTTTTAGCGGACATTCTATATCCGCAATGCTCTTTCCTTCATTCATCATTTTAGAAGCATTTTTATCATAAGGCAAAAATCCCACAAAATGAATCTTCTTCTCTATACAAAACTTTTGAATTGCTTCTGCATTCTCTGGTGATGTATCGTATTTATTTACACACACTGCTAACGGGATCCGAAATGTTTCAGCTGTTTTTTCCAGTCTTTCTAAATCACTAAGCCCCGATACACTTGGTTCTGCTACGATCAAAATCAAATCCATTCCTCCGGCTGATGCCATTACCGGGCAGCCAATTCCAGGCGAGCCATCGAAAACAGCAATCTCAGCATCCTTCGGCGCATTTTTCAACAATGCCATTTTAACCTCTGTCACAAGCTTTCCTGAATTTCCACGTCCCATTTTCAAAGATGCCGTTGAAAATACTGTATTACCTAAATACAACTCTTTTTTTCCTGCCACATCTGTTACAAGTGAAATTGCATTTTGAGGACAAACATATTCACACACTCCACAACCTTCACAAGCATATTCATTCACTCTATATTTACCGTCTTTCTCCGACAAGGCGTCAAAACGACACTGCTTCTCACAAGCTCCGCAGCCAATGCATTTTTCCCCATCGACTACCGCCTTGTCTCCGCCTAAAAATTCTTCTACCTTCGGCTGAACAGACTGCGTTGTTACGAGATGGAGATTCGGTGCATCCACATCACAATCTGCTATCGCTCTGGCTTGTGCAAATCTGCTAAACGCTGCCGCTGTCGTCGTCTTTCCCGTCCCGCCTTTTCCACTCAAAATCAAAAGTTTTTTCATACTGCACCTCCGATTTTTTCCAACAGGTCAGAAAAACAGTCTCTCATCTTTGTATTTTTATCAATGACAACTTTTCCCTCTGCCGCAAGACTTGCAACTTCTGGGGAATAAGGAATCCTTGCAAGAACCTGAAGATTTTGTTCTCTACAGAACACCTCCAATGGTTCATAAGGCAGTTCCACCTTATTCATAACAACTCCACATTTCTTTCCCAATAAAGTTACCAACTCATAGACCATACGAAAATTATGAAATCCAAACGCTGTAGGTTCAACGACAAGTACACAGAAATCCGCATCCATGACACTTTCCATGACACTGCAGGCACTCCCCGGCGGACAATCAATCACCGTCACTTCTCCCGCCTGTTTCAATGCCTCTCGGATCACAGGTACTCCCGAAGCCTCTCCCGTATTCAACACTCCCGTAACAACACGCACCGAACCCGAACAACCAATCTCTAATGTTCCCACCTGTTTTGGTTTCTCAGAAACAGCTTCCACCGGACAAACCAGTTTACACCCGCCACAGCTGTGACATACTTCAGAAAAAAGCATCGGTTTTTCCTTAATATACATCAATGCATGAAACTTGCAAAAATCCACGCATTTTCTACATCCGATACATGTTTCTCTATCAAACTCCGGCAACATAATAGATACCGGCAATATTTCTACGTTCTGCGGTTTTAAGAACAGGCGCCCATTGGGCTCTTCCACATCACAATCTATATAAACAGCTTCTCCTGCAGCCGCGGCAAGATTTACTGCTGTCAGTGTTTTCCCTGCTCCGCCTTTTCCACTTAAACACGCAATTTTCATTGTATTCCATGGTATCCGCTATGAAACTCAGTCAGCTCTTCCAGCTTTCCTTCTTTCCATGCGTTCAAATCATCCGCTGCGACTTTATTTACGGATTTGTAAATCTTCATCTCTGCCGCCTGAAATACTTCTGCGGCATTTTGACCACAACGTACGGTAATCAATGCATCTATCCGATTGTCCACCAAAAACTGGGCAACTTGAATCCCAGCCCCTCCCTGCGCTGCTGCCGCTGGATTTTCAATCACTGTATCTTTTCCGTCCTCATGGAATAAAAAATACGGAGCTCTTGCAAGCACAATACATACATCCTTTTTATTTTCATCCAATGGAATGGCAATTCTCATTTTTCCATCCTCCTTCTCAACATGAGTCCATACACGCCGATGCTTTTTGCATCCACCACAATCACAAAACTCTTCTTCTCCATCACAAAGCTGATAATCTCCACCCTGAATCCGAAGCGAGCGAGCGCTGACCAAAGCTTCTGCCAGTTTCTTTCTTGCAGAATTATAAATCATCTGTACCGTCGCTCTTGATACCTTCATATAGGTACTGCATTCTTCCTGCGAAAATCCTTGTTTATCAATCAAACGGATGGCCTCATACTCATCCACCGTTAAAATGATTTTCTCCTTCTCCTTGTTTCCATCTACCGGACGAAATTCTAACGAACGAGGCATCTGACATACTTTTCTACACTTTCTTGGCCTTGGCATTCTACTCACTCCTTGCTCATTTAAAGAAAACAAACGCTGTCTGTTTCATTTTCCTTACTGCACTTATCATAGTCCTATTATTGGCATATGTCAATAATTTTCACGCTATATAGACAAAGGGGCTGTGAAAAAACTCGATTGAGTTTTTTCGCATCCCTCTTTTTGCTTTTGTT
>Garnier_p2__coassemble_1228_pt1 | contig 28578 bp, 23 predicted proteins | sample Garnier_p2__metabat2_low_PE_029 | metagenome-assembled genome bin Garnier_p2 | reverse complement strand
ATCCCTAACAAACTTAAATATAATCCTAGAATCGCAAACCGATCACATTCTGCCCAGCCAAACCACCATTCCTCATGCCGAACTGTGGCAATAATCGGTCTGCTCACCAAAAATACAAACATTGCCAATTGAAAAAAAAGCAAAAAAATTCTTTCTTTTACATCTTCCATACAAAAGATAAACGTTGCCAACCACAGAAATGCAATTGCAATAATCCCACCAGTATAAGGAATTTCATGATTTCCCATCCATATAAATGGTATTGAAATAATAAATGTTACTAGTTCAATCAAATGAAAAACTTTATACTTGTTCATGTTTACTTACCTCTTCAATCCTTAAAAACTGCTGTTATTGTTTTTATCAGTATTTCAAATTCATTTCCCAAACTGAATTTTTTAATTGCATCTAAATTATACTTCATCTTTTCCGGCAATACTTTTGTAATATACACAGCGTCTGCATTTTCTACATTTTCCAATAATTTTTCTTCATCCTTATAACAAATGCTTGCCATTGACGTAACACCTGCCGGTAAAAGTAAAGTTGCCTTCATTTCATTTGTATATTCTTTTACATATTTTTCTACTTCAGGTCTTGTACCTACAAATGTCATATCTCCATTAATAATATTGATTAATTGTGGCAACTCATCCAAACGATATTTTCGTAAAATTTTTCCTACCTTTGTTACCCTTGGATCATTTTTTACAGTTACTAATGAGCCTTTTTCTTCAGTCTCATATTCCATTGTTCTAAATTTCAAAATTAAAAATTTTCTTGCATATTGCGTTATACGCGTCTGCTTAAAAAAAACCGGACCTGCACTATCAAGTTTCACTGCAATAGCCAGAACAAGAAACACCGGAAATAACATTCCAAATAAAAGACTGGCTGCAACCACATCAAATACTCTCTTGATTTTTAACTCTTTTTCATGTTTCTTTAAAACATCATAATATTCCTTTACCTCTGAACATCTCATGCTTTCTGGTATTCTATCCCAATCTAACATTTTATCACCTTATACACAATTTTACTTTATTGATTATATATTCTACATCTTCATCCATCAGCAAAGTATGAAGAGGCAATGTAATTTCATTTTGATACATCTGATATGCATTTGGAAAGTTTTCAATTTGAAAACCCAAATTTTTATATGCACTTAATAACGGAAGTGGTTTATAATGCACATTCGCTGCGACTCCCATTTCTGCCAACTTCTGAATAATGGCATTACACTCTTTTCGTTCTTTTCCCTTAATACGAATCATATATAAATGCCCACTCGACTGATAGTCCTTACCACTGTGTTTCAAATACTCAATCGGCAATTCAGAAAACGCCGCATTATATGTTTCAATGATTCTCTGCCTTTTTGATAAAAGTTCATCGTACCTTGACAATTGGACTAAACCAATACTTGCCATAATATCTGTCATATTACATTTAAACAATGGCGCTATGATATCATACTCCCAAGCTCCCAATTGTGTTTTTGAAAGCGCATCCTTCGATTGCCCATGCAACGACATTAACATATATTGCTGATAAATATATTCATCATCCAAATCAGGATTCTCTTTCCAAGTTACTGCCCCTCCTTCTGCTGTAGTCAAATTCTTTACAGCATGAAAAGAAAAACTTGTAAAATCTGCAACTTGGCCACAATGTTTGCCCTTCTGCACTGCCCCCAGTGCATGGGCTGCATCTGCCAAAACCAATATACGCCCCAATCTTTCCTGCAACATTCCTTGAGGTTTAAAAAGAGCTTTCTTATCTTCTACTATTTGATAAATTTTTTCATAATCACAAATCACCCCTGCCAAGTCCACAGGAATAATAGCTTTTGTTTTCTCTGTAACTAATTGCTCTAGTTTCTCATAATCCATCTCATAAGAATCTTTTTGCGTGTCTACAAGAACAATTTTCGCACCCACATGATAAATTACACTTGCTGTTGCTGTATAGGTATAAGCTGTAGTAATAACCTCATCGCCCTCGCCAATACCAAATAATCGTAGTGTAAGCTCCAACCCTGCTGTAGCAGAGTTCAAACACACTGCCCGACTTGTCCCACAAAACTCCGCGATTTTCTTTTCAAATAATTTTGTTTTTGGTCCTGTTGTAATCCAGCCACTACGCAATGTCTCTGACACTGCCTGTATTTCCTCTTCTCCGATATCCGGAGGTGAAAACTCGATTTTCCTACTACACATGTTTATCCTCCACGACAGGCGCCTCATGACTGGCCTGTCCTAAATTGCACAATTCTTTATAAAGAGATTCGTCTCTTTCCTTGTCCTCTTTACGAATATGATAAGACGGAATAATTTCCGCAACAATATCTTTGATATTCCAAACTTCATCCACTGCTGCCTGCTCCAGCTTTTTTAATTCGCTTAGGAAATGAACCTCATCAAATTTTAATGGCTCACCCACAAATATTAATTCATTTTGTGTCTTCTTTAACCCTTCTTCTTTAATCAATAATTCCTCGTATAATTTTTCTCCCGGTCTTAATCCCGTATATTTAATATCCATGTCGACACCCAATGTATACCCTGATAATCGAATCAGGTTTTTCGCTAAATCCGCAATTTTAACAGGTTCTCCCATGTCCAAAACAAAGATTTCCCCACCTTCTGCATACACTCCCGCCTGCATAACAAGAGAAACTGCTTCTGGAATTGTCATGAAATAACGAATAATCTCCGGATGTGTAACCGTCACCGGACCTCCTGCCTCTATTTGCTTTTTAAACAACGGAATAACACTTCCATTGCTTCCCAATACATTTCCAAAACGAACAGCTACAAATTTTGTTTGTGAATATCTGCTGAACATCTGAACAATCATTTCACAAATTCGCTTAGATGCCCCCATAATATTGGTGGGATTTACTGCCTTATCTGTAGAAATCAACACAAAATGAGACACTCCTGCTTTATCTGCGGCACGAACTGTTTTATATGTTCCAAATACATTATTTTTAATCGCTTCATTCGGACTATCTTCCATTAAAGGAACATGCTTATGAGCCGCTGCATGATACACGATATCAGGATGATACCTATCCATAACAGATTCTATTCTTTTTGTATTTCTTACGGAACCAATTAATACAGCCAAATTAAGTGCAGGATATTTACTTTTTAATTCTTGCTGTATATCATATGCATTATTTTCATATATATCAAATATAATTAACTGTTTTGGTTCATACGCTGCAATCTGTCGGCATAATTCTGATCCGATTGAACCGCCTCCACCTGTTACAAGCACTACTTTATTCCGAATATGCATAGAGACGCTTTCCAAATCAATATTAATAGTATCTCTTCCAAGCAGATCTTCTATAGAAACTTCGCGAAGATTAGATACACTAACCTCCTCGTTAATCAACTGGTACATTCCCGGTACCACTTTCATTTTACAATTTGCTTCATTGCAAATTTTCAAAATATCACGTCTTGTCTTGGCATCAGCAGATGGAATTGCAAAAACAATCTCTTGTACATCATATTTTTTAGCATTTTCCAAGATTGTATTCCTATCTCCGACAATCTTAACCCCATGTAAATACTTTCCCTTTTTTGACGGATTATCATCTATGATACATACTACTTTTTTATTCAAATGTTTGCTTAATTTTAATTCTTGGATAATCATGCTGCCAGCTTCCCCGGCACCAACAACCATTGTATTAGCTATTTTCCCACTAGATCTTCTTACCCCCTGACGAAGAAGATGATATATTCGATACGAAAAGCGCGTGATTCCAGTTGTCATTACCATCAAAAAGAAATAAAAAATATAATAACTTCTTGGAACTTTTAGAAGCATAAATTGCATTCCTAATGCCTGAAAAGCTGAAGAAAGCGCACATGCTCCAACTATCAATGCCACTTCTCTTACGCTTGCAAATGACCAAACACTGTTATATAAATTCAATATCCAAAAAATAATAATTGTTGTAATAATATTGATTAACATATATGAATGAATCGTATCTATATAATCCGGTCTGATCCATGCATAATGTCCACTATAACGCAAAATTAAAGACAAATATGAATTTAAAATAATTGTCAAAATATCCACTATGCACAAAGCAAACATTCTTGTTTTTGAACTTCGAAAATCGATTAATCTTTTCATAATAATCCTCACCTAATTGTTACAAATTCTTTACACGTACACTTTATAATAACAAATTTCGCCTAATTATACAACGTATTATTTCATTTTCATTATAAAAGAAGGACAAAGTTTTCCTTTTCTTTGTCCTTCTCTCTCATCTAATTATATTACCGTAATAGTTCTTTTACCATTTTCATAATATCTATTCCATAATTTTTTGCTGATGCCCAACCGGCACCAGTTGGATTTTCTTTAATCCCTAACCATTCTACATACGGAGCAGATCCTCTTTTCACATATTTATATCTTGGATCCACACAATCATACACCAATTTATCTTCTTCATAGGTGGCATAAGCATGCAAATGTTGTATATGGGCTCTGATACCTTCTCGTACTGTTTTGAAACTATTTCCCGGCACGCCTCCTGTTGCTCCAATGCCGGCAAAATTATATTGTCCGATTTTCACATCACCTTTAAAGCGTAGCCATCCTGTCTCTTTCATTGCTTGACAAAATGCAACATCTGCACGAATCCCCTGAGCAACGGCTTCTTCATAATAAATCCGACAAAACTTTTCTAAAGTGGTAGCCTCTTCTGCTCCTTTTGCATTCTTATAGTATTCTGGATATGTAGCCCCTGATTTTTTATAATATGCAATCATTTTATTCAAAGTATTTTTATCTGTTTTTCCCGCAATCAATGTCATTTCATCTACCGGAGGGGCTGTTGGCGGATTTTTTATCCACTCTCCGGAATCCGAAAAGTAATAATAAACACCTTGGATCTTATACCAGCCTGTTACCATCTCGCCATTTTCATCCAGATAATAGTATTCTTTTCCTATCAATTGCCATCCATGAAGAATCGGTCCACCTTTATCCATATAATACCATTTGCCATCAATCCGATTCCAACCGGTCAACATTTGTCCGCTGCCATTTAAATAATATTTATACTTACCTAAAACTAACCAGCCGGTCTGCATTTGACCAGTTTTATCAAAATAATAATAATCTCTTCCGATATACTGCCATCCGGTTGCAAACCTACCCGCCTTTAGATAATAATACTTACCATCACTCAAAACCCAGCCAGAATTTGCTAATGCGCCATCATCTCCAAAGAAATATTTCTTGCCGCCTATCTCTACTTTACCTATAGCCGCTGTTCCATCTGATGTAAAATAATATTTTTTGCCGCCTACTGTAATCCAACGATTTTTCAACATTGGACCACCTGCATCAAAATAATATTTTTTACCGTCTATTTTCCGCAAACCTGTCAGCATTTGTCCACTGCCATTCAAATAGTATTTATAATTTCCAAGCGTCAGCCAACCGGTTTGCATCTGTCCCGCCTTATCAAAATAATAATAATCCGTTCCAATATATTGCCATCCGGTTACTGGTACGCCATTCTTGTAATAATAATAAATTCCATTTGTCTGCACCCATCCGTTACTGTGAGTCACATTATTTATAAGAACCCCGTCATTTCCAAACACATATGCCTGTCCATCAATTATAACTTTCCCCACAGCCGCCGTTCCATTTGATGTAAAATAATATTTTTTTCCATTGATTGTCATCCAACGATTTTTAAGCATTGGACCGCCTACATCAAAATAATAAAGTTTCCCTTCAATTTTTTGTAAACCTGTGCGCATTTGACCGTTGCCATTTAAATAGTATTTATAGTTTCCTAGCGTCAGCCATCCCGTTTGCATATATGAAGTTGACTTATCAAAATAATACCAATCAGCACCTATATACTGCCAACCGATTGCATAACTATGCCCCTCTTTAATATACATCCATTTTTTTGAATCAACATTTTGTACCCAACCGGTCTGTAAAGTTCCATCACTCTTAAAATAATACTTCTTCCCTTCAATCGTTTTCCATCCGGTCTGAATCACCCCTGACGAATCTGCATAATACCACTTCTGTACATCCTTGATCCAACCTTTTAACATCCCGCCTGACGAATTAAAATAATACTTTTTCCCATTAATGGTTTGCAGACCAGTCTGCATAACACCATTCTTATCAAAATAATACTTTGTTCCGGCAATATCAATCAAACCAGTCGCTCTACTTCCATCTGCTGTAAGCCAATACCAACTATTTCCGAGTTTCAGCCATGTATTCTTATAAATCTGATTATTTTCTTTCCAATACCATTTTCCACCTTCTTGAATCCATTGTCCCTTTCTCAACCCTAAATACTTTGCAATTCCTGTTGCATCAGCTACTCCCAATTTTTTTCTTCCAGCAGCCGTTGAAAGAAGAGTTTGATCTGTTGCTCCCACATTAGATATAAAAGCATGTTCTACTATAATTCCTGGCAAATTGTAATCTTTTCCAGCATTCTGTACTGTAAAATAATCTGCAATCTGACCATTATCATATTTATCTCCGTCTGTTGCGTCTTTGAAATAATATCCTCTATTATACAATCCTAATGCTGTAAGCTCGCTTAAAATTTTCTCTGCAAGAGCTTTCCCTTCTGTATTGTGTTCTGGTTTCCAACTTGTATTCGGGATAATAATTTCTGCACCCTTTGCTCCAGAAGAAATTGCAGCATTCAAATGCAAACTAACAAAAATAACTGCTCCTGCTTTTGCCGCATCTCGCACTCTGTTTCTAATACAAGTACCCGCATGACTCCTGCCTGCTGCTAGTCCATATGGGCATGCGCTGCTTGTCCTTGTCATATGAACCCGCACCCCTGCGTAAGTCTCCAATTCTTTCTTACAATATTGTGCAATTTCTAATGTAAGAGCTTCTTCCCTTAATCCGTTATATGCAGCGCCAGCATCTCCCACGTCATGACCCGGATCTATTGCAATCACCAACTCATTCCCGGAAGAACGCTGTAAGTCTGCTCCATTGCTTTCATTTTCCGCAATATCACCTGCTACAGTTTCTAATGCTTCCGCAATATTATTTTCAACTTCCGCAGTCCCATCATCACTCAAGACTGCCACAACAGGTACTGAATCATTTTCAACATTCACTTCATTTGTTGCACGAACAGCTTCTGCATACCCTTCATACTCTTGATTAACACCAAATTCTGCAACTGCACCTACATCTGATAAAACAATTTGTTTTTCTACATCTTCTATTTTATATGTAATACTTTCAACAGAATATATACCTGTTTCGGCTTCATCATAAAAATCTTTTGAAAATAAATACAGTTCATCTGCTCTCAATGTAGATTCGCATTCAAACGTTTCACCGTTATCTCTATATCCCAAAATCTTTACTTCAGAAATATTTTCTGTTCCATCCCCTAAAGACACTACTATATTTTCTGTCCCAGGAGTTTCTAAGTAAGGACTTTCTACATAGATATAATTAAGACCAAGTATAGTATCCGCTTCTAAACCATCTGCTTCTGAAGTATCTTCTGCTTCCTCAATCACTGCATCTTCACTTATCATTTCCTGTTCCATATTTTCGGAAAGCTCTTCTGCATCTCCCCCTGTCTCTGACACAATTTCTTCTACATCTCCGCTTGTTTCTGACACAATTTCATTGTTCTCTTCATATTGAGTTTCCATTGCCCACACTGGAATAGCAGAACACCACACCGAAATTGCTAGAAGTAACGTTAAACTTTTTTTCAGATATTTCTTCATTTATTCTCTCCTCTTACTCGTAACTAATATATCCTTCCAAGATCGCATGTCCCGTCTGCAATGCCTGTCCCTCTTCTGTTATCTTTATCTTTTCGCAGTCATATGTCTCCAGATAAGATTTAGTTACACACTCTATAATCTGACTTTCCCCTGTAGTTCCCATACTTCTGATATAATTTCCAAACTCTTGATTTACATCAATATCTATTGTCTCCTTTTCCTTATTATATGAAAAATTATTAAAGCCACATTTTTCTGTAAGTAACTTCTCTTCTTGTAAATATTTCCATACATTCTCTGGATTTAATGATACATCATTAATAATACGAGTTGTAATTTCTGCAGTTTCCATATCTACATAATATATAGTCATATCCACACTCAACTCTTCTGACTCTTCATTTTGTTCCTCTGTATCTTTATCTGTTTCCTCTAATTCTGCATCCGAATTATCACCACTATTTACTTCCGTTTTAGGCGGTTCATTCATTTCTGTTTCTTTATTCTCACATCCTGACAGCAATAAGAAACTCATTATAGTTACATAAACGATTCCCTGTACTTTTTTCATTTTTACCTCCTTGTATCATTATGCAAAAAACTATTTCCATACAAATGTACTATATAACTTCAAAATTGTCCATTACCAATCACTCAACTCGCAAGCCTATGCTAAAAATAATACATACTTTTCTTCATATTTTTCATCTTCTCAAACAAATTTACATATATAAAAAGCACCAAAATTGCAATCTTCTAATTTCTCGCATATTTTTGGTGCTTCTTTTCATAATCATTTCTTTTAATTCAACGTCTGCGCACCTTCTAATGTTCCAGTGCCTTCCTCTACGATATTCGCTTGCTCTATGATACGACGGATAGATTCTTCATCTTGATATACAACTGATAAAATTTCTCCACCGGCAGAATAACATGCATCTTCTCCTGTCTCACCTTCTGCTGACAAGGATAAGATTGACCATTGCGGATTCTTACTTAACTGATAACGAATCAGTGCATTGATCTGTTCTTGTGATACATTTGTTTCTACATTTCTTCCAACAGTTTCCAAAATGCTGTTTGCCTTGAGAAGCATTGTTGGTGATAACATTTTTTTAATCATCGCTGTGATCACTGCCTGCTGGTCTTTTCCTCGCTGCAAATCTCCGCCTTCCACATTTTGCCGTTCTCGTGCAAACGCCAGAGCCTGTACGCCATTAAAATGGTTTTTCCCCTCCTGGACATCCATTACATATCCGGAGTCCTCGCTTGTCGTAAACGCGTATTCTGATTCCACGTCCAGACCACCAAGTATATCAACAATTTCAATTAAAGCTGTAAAGTTTAGCTGTGCATAATAATTAATTTCCGTATCATACAGTTCTCCTAAAGTCGCCATAGATGTATCAATTCCATAACTTCCCGCATGGGTCAGCTTATCATACATTCCCTCTGACACGCCAGGAATTGTTACATAGTAATCTCTTGGCGTAGTTACTAGCAGGATCTGATGTGTTTTCGGATTAACAACCGCAATAATATTCACATCACTTCGCTGTCCCTGATCTACTGTGTCTTCATATACATCCAATCCGCTGATATACATCGTAAACGGCTTTGTTGTAAGAGAATCATCTGTCCCTTGTGAAACATTCAGAGAAACCTTTGCCTGTGTGGAATATATCACCCTTGCCTTTTCTCCATACTCTTCTAATTCGCTCTCAATCACATTGCTGTATGCCGTGTTGTAAACAATCGCCTGCACCTCTCCACTGTAGAGAGCTTCTGCCTGTTCTTTCAGGTTATCATACTGGATGGTTTCGACATCCTGTCCCAATTCTTCATTAATCGTTGCTAAGGCGCTCTCCATCGTATCTGCGCCTTTATCAAATTGGATTCCAAACTGATACTCTGCCGTATCTTCCAGTTTTTCTGCCGGGTCAGAATCTAATACAGCTACCACTACTTTTTCAGTCTTAAATGCATTTCCGGAAATCTGTCCAATCAGATTTGTTGTTTTCGCGATATAAAAAACTCCGACACTTAATCCTGCAATCATAAAGATGCCATATACTTTTCCAAGTATTCCTGACTTCTTCCGATTCACTTGCGTCAAAACGCAAACCAACCAAAGGCACAAGAGCACAAGCCCCGCCAAAGTAATATATTTCATTGGCAGCATCCCCAACCAGGTAAGCGAAATCAGAAGAAACACACTTACTATAGCCTGCAGTATGATTAATAAATAACCAAACGTATTCTTTTTTCTCTTCTGCCGTCTTTTCTTCCCCTGGGTTCTCTGCTTTTTTTGCTGTTGTTTTTTCATTGTTCCCTTCTCTTCCTAACTATCTATTCTCCCAGTCCATCTTGCACGATCTGAACCATTGTTTTCAGCGCTTCATTTTCATCTTCACCATCGCATGCAACTGTGATTTCATCTCCACTTTTGATACACGCTCCCAGAACACTCAATACACTCTTGGCATTGGCATGAAGTTCTTCTCCCCGGTTCTTTCTTTCTATGGTAATCTTACATTCAAACTGTATTGCGGTCTTGCAAAAAAGTCCTGCCGGCCGCAAATGCAAACCTGTCGGGTTCTTAATCACAACCTGTTCCCTTACCATATGGAATTTCCTCCTATTCCTTTGTTTTTTCTGTTTTTTCTGTTTCTTCTTTTTTCTCAGAAATAGTGATTGAAATCGTCGGACTATCAAGCAGGGTAATCGCCTGATTCAATTCAACCTCTACCGGAACCTCATATGTTCCCGGCTCTGTATACCCTTCCAAATCTACAGATACAGCGTTTTTTATATCCAACTTTTCCAACAGTGCTTCTTCAGCAGCAAATCGGATTTCCAAATCTCCTGTTGTCTCCACTGTCGCACTTAATCCATCCTGAAGATTATTGATACGTATTGCTCCAGTTGAAAGCAGGATTGTTCTGGTTCCTTCTTCTTCTACCATGACCGTCACAACGACATTTTTCGTCGCTTCCTCTGTCAGCTCTACGCCCTCCGGTAAATATTTAGAGATGTCTACTGTATATTCTTTTCTAGACTGTAAATTATCTATATTAATTTCGCTGCTAGGTATATCCAAAACAGTTAAATCATCCAAATCCTCTTTTGTACCATATACTTCTACGCTTTCCGGCTCGTTGCTTAATCCGGTCAGATGATATCCTTCTACCGGTGTTCCTGACACATTAAAGTTAAGTTTTACTTTTTTCGTTGGAAGCACCTGAACATTAACAGTAATACCTTTATCTCCAAGATTCGTCTGTAAATTGCTCTGGTCCATGACATTTCCATTTCCATCAAAGATAATAAGGTCTGCTTCCTTTACACAGTCTTCCGAAATACCCATCACATCAATACGCGCAACAACTCTCTGAATATCCTCAATTGTACTCTTCGCCCCACTGATCTGAATTCGCTCCGGATTGGTTGTCATTTCTCCTAGTTCATATCCATCACGTTGTTTATTTTCTGTGGAAACTGAGATTGGAAAACTCTTCGTCGTACTGTCTTCTACTTTCACCTGTACATTATTTGGATTGCATTCCGTTGTCACATCCAAATTTTCTTCGTACCCTCTTACACTTGCTTTAACCGGTACTATTCCGGTACTGGTATCTCTTTCCCGCAAGTCAATAACCACTTTAATATCTTTTGACTCAAGCTTATTTAAAACTGAACGACGTGCATGAACTACAACTCTTATAGACTCAAGTTCATCCTCATCCATAATTTTGTATTTCTTTCCGTCATTTATGACAATTTCTTCATTTTTCACACTATATGAGACATCATTAAACACCTTACTATTAATAGGATCATCAATATTAACAACAAATAACCACAATAACGCCGAAAAAATGAGTGCAATAATCTTTAACCCCAGATTATTTATCAGTGCATGCCAATATCTTTTCCAGTCAATGGTTTTTATATTTTCAATTATCTTCTTCATGCTTCTGCCGTCCTTTCCGCAGAACAAACCGCTTCTTTGTATCCGGCACGCGATATTGAATCTGACCCAGTCTGGTTGTCAGATATTCCGGTGTCACTCCACGCACCAACTGACCGCCCATTGCAATAGAAACCTTACCTGTTTCTTCTGACACAACGATAATCAGCGCGTCACTAACCTCACTCATCCCCAATGCCGCACGATGTCTGGTTCCCAGATCTTTACTGATCTGCATATTGTCCGACAACGGCAAATAGCAGGTAGCAGATGTAATTCTGTCCCCGCGTATAATAATTGCACCATCGTGAAGAGGAGTATTATGTTCGAAAATATTAATCAAAACCTGTTCTGATACCTTACAGTCTAATTCAATTCCTGTCATCTCATATTCTGTTAAATGGATTGCCTGTTCTACGACAATAAGCGCACCTGTTTTTACACTTCCCATTGCAAAGCACGCCCTTACCAGGCCTTCAATCGTCTCATCTGAAAAACGTTGATTTTCCTTATTCTTATCCCACAATGTAAAATTGCTTAATAGATTTTTCTCACCCAACTTTTCCAGCGCACGTCTTAATTCCGGCTGAAATACAACCACTGCCGCCACAGCCAAAACATTGATTGCAGCTTCTGCAAGATAGAGAATTGTATGCATCTTAAAAATCGCAGCAACCAGAATAAATGCTCCAAGTGTCAGCAATCCACGCAAAAGCATCCACGCTTTTGTATTCTTAATCCAGAGCATGATCTCATATACAATCACTGTGATGATTAGAATCTCTAATATGTCTGTAAAATGTATCGATGGAAAGTACCAGTCATCTATATATTTTCCCATAAAATTTTGTATCCACAACTGCATCTTTCCACCTCCATTCTTTTTTTATTTTTTGTTTTCCTCTATTTAGCCTGCTTTGTTTCATCCAGTCCCAGTTCTTTATTCAGACTTCTAGTCAGTAAAATCTCTTCTGTGCTTTCTATTGTATGCGTTTCCGGCATTACATTTTCCTGTTTTCTTACATTCCTCTGTAATGCATCCGCCTCATCTTGCCGAGCATTAATCTGCTTAATGCTCTTTTCTGGGATAGTCACTCCTACCTTCGGCACAGCCTTTACGTAGTAGTGATACTCATCATCTTCAAATTCTAAAAACTCTGTTCTTGAATAATCTACGGATAAGAACAGAACTTCCAACAACAGACCAACTCCTACCGCCAGAACACCACTTCCAACCAGGCTCACATAAGATATATGTAGATTCAACGCCACATTACCTCCGACTGCAACGATAATCGCTGTAACTGCTCCTGCTCCGGCAGCAATCTTCCATGCATGATCTACAGAGCAGCGCCGTACGCCGTATACAACCAGCACACATAAAATAACAACTGCTGTCATCACCAGCATTTCCTTATTTACCAGACACTGTTTGATAAAACTGACTCCACCATCTGTTAATGCTGAAAGCCCCCCGCCGTCTTTCAACGTGCTGGAAGAGGATTTTACTAAGTGCAACATATAATATGTGAAGGTTCCACACACAGCAGGTACAAGGCAAATCGGCGTCCCTAGCAAGCCAATTGCTACCGGTACTACCAAAGGAACTTTCAACGCAAATCCAACTGCAGTCAGCAGTACAAGCCACGACCTTCTTGATGTAAATCGGAAATAAAAAATATACATAAGCAAGAAGAATACTGCTGCCGCCGCCGCAATAACAATGGATAATGTGTATAAATGTGCAAGCACTAGCACAGAAGCCGCCATAGTCATAATGATCAACGGAAAAAATGCACACACTGCCGCAACTCCGAATGTTACGATCAAAGATGAGGCCTTTTCCATAAATCCCACATTGGAATTAATTAGCCCGAAAACAAGCAGGCCCATAAAAAAACGAAGTCCAACTGTAATATAGAAAGAATACTTAGCATAAATCCCTTTCAATTGTTCTTTCATAACAAGTAATGTCCCCATCATCTACCTCTTCTCCTTCATATTTATCTTTTCCAAACAAGACAGATCCCGGTAATATCTCTTGATGCGCCGCTTCGCCTGATTGTGTTTTCCTTTATAAAAATTACTAGAGCAAACCGCATAAATAATAATCAGAACCAAATAAAGTCCAATCGCAATTCCACCCAACAATATCATTTTTTCAAAGTTTAGATTCTCCAACAGCCCTTCTATGTTGCAGAGAGCAAATATACCGGCAACAAGTACATATCCTATTGTAATCCATAATATCGTAATCAATGTATTCAGACTGGCATAGTCTTTCTTAAAATAGGTACTGATTCGTAAATCTTTCTGATAATTCTTCTTCTCGTATGTAGACATTCGTGTCATCAAACGGATTTTTCTTTTATCTAACATTCTCTGCCTCCTGATTTTCACCGAACTTTTTTCCTCCGGATCAACCTGCCACTATTGTGGTTATAATTTCCCATCATTTGCTAGTATAGCATATACTCAGAGTCCTTGTCCAATGCTTATAGTCAAAAAATACACTTTTTGAACGCCTGCCTGCTTTAACACCTTACTAATCCGATGAATCGTATTTCCAGTTGTATAAATATCATCAATCAACAAAACCGTTCTTTGGGGACTCCAAGATCTTCGTACTCCAAATGCATTCTGCAAGTTTTCCTCACGCTCTCGGTTTCCCAATATTTTCTGCGGTAATGTCTTTTTCACTCGCAACACAACATCTGATTCTACAGAGATACTTAGAATTCTCCCCAATTCCTTTGCAAGCAGTTCTGATTGATTGAATCCTCTGCTTCTTTTTTTCGAAGGATGAAGGGGTACTGGAATCAATTCATCGATTTGTTTCTTTCGAATCCATTCCCCACATCGTTCTGCCATTTCTTCCGCAAACAATTCCGCATAATATCTCTTATTATGAAACTTAAACCGATAAATCGCTTCCGCAGCTTTTCCTTTATGTAGCCAGACACTTCTTCCCTGCTCAAACGACAGATTATGTCTTCTGCAGTCCTCACAATACATTTCCGTTTCATCCACCGGTTTCCCGCACTTCATACAACGCGGTTCTTCTATATACGGAAGCTGTTTTCTGCACTCTCCACAGATTTTCCTCTTACTTTGTACTTGTCCGCAAAAAGGACAGACTGGAGGATATAGAAAATCTAAAACTCTTCTGTAAATTCCTGTATTCTTTCTGCCAGACTTGTATAACGTCTTTGTTCGCTTTCGTTCTGTATCATTTCCTGAAATACACTTTCACTCCCTACAATTGTCAAACATTTTTTTGCTCTAGTTACCGCTGTATAAAGCAGATTACGAGTATACAGCAGACGCGGTCCCGGCAGGAGTGGAATAATCACAGCGGGATATTCGCTTCCCTGTGATTTATGTACCGTAATCGCATATGCCAGCTCTAACTCTTCTGCCATTTCAAATGGATATTTTACCTTTCGATGCTCGTCATATTCCACTTCGATTGTTTCATCATATCGACTGATTGCAGAAATCACTCCCATATCGCCATTGAAGATTCCCTGCCCACTGTCTACGGTCAGACCATACTTTGTCTGTACCTCCCACTCGAGCTGATAATTATTTTTAACCTGCATCACTTTATCGCCCACGCGGAAAATACGTCCTCCGATTTCTTCTTCATCTTTATTTGGCTCTGCCGGATTCAAATACCTTTGCAAGATCTGGTTCAGCCGTTCTACACCTAAAAGCCCTTTTCTAGTCGGCGTCATCACTTGAATCTCATTTTGTGGCGCCCCCACATATCTGGGAAGTTTTTGCTGGATCAATGCAATAATCACACGGATAATGATATCCGCATCCTGCCTTTTCAGGAAAAAGAAATCCTTGCTTTTATTATCCGGCACTACTACTTCTCCGGCATTGATTTTATGGGCATTAACAACAATATCACTTTCTCCGGCCTGACGGAAGATCCGGGTCAGCGTAACCACTGGAAAACATTCTGAATGAATAATATCTTTCAGTACACTTCCTGCCCCTACTGATGGCAGCTGATTGACATCCCCCACCAAAATCAAACGTGTTCCTACTACCACTGCGGAAAGCAGCGCATGCATCAGGGAAAGATCTACCATCGACATTTCATCAATGATAATCACGTCTGCTTCTAACGGATTTTCACGATTTTTCAAAAATCCATTAATATTCCCTTCCTCTTCCGGATTGCCGCTCACTTCTAGCAAACGATGAATGGTCTGCGCTTCATATCCGGTTGCTTCTGTCATCCGTTTTGCCGCGCGTCCTGTAGGTGCCGCCAGCAGAATATCCATCCCTTCACTTTCGAAAAACTGAATCATTGTATTGATTGTAGTTGTCTTTCCCGTTCCGGGTCCTCCAGTCAAAATCAGCAATCCATGTTTGATTGCTTCAATCACTGCTCGGTGCTGCATAATATCCAGTTTAATTTTTTCCCGTTCCTCTACCTTTTTCAGCCGTTTTTCCATCATTTCTTCCGGCATCTCACAATCAATATCCAAATCATGCAGCATTTTTGCCGTATTCAGTTCCAAATAGTAATAGTGAGTTGGATAAATACGTACTTCACCATTCTCTTCTTTTAAAACAATTTTTCGATTAATGCAAAGATCCATAACATATTTTTCAACATCTCCCAGCTTAACTCCAAGTAGTTGCGATGCCCTCTGCACCAATACGTCCTGCGGCAGATAGATATGCCCCTCTCCTACCGCCTGCTGAATCACATAGAACAAACCACTCCGTATTCGGAAATCTGAATCTGCATGGATCCCTATTCGAAATGCAATCTCGTCTGCTGTTTTAAATCCGACACCATCAATATTATCTGCTAATTGATACGGATTTTCTTCCAACACCTGATATAATTTATTTCCGTAGTATTGATAAATTTTTACTGCTAATGTTGTAGAAATCCCATATTTCTGCAAAAAGATCATCGCTTTTCGCATATCTTTTTTCTCTTCTACCTGAACGGAAATCTCTCTCGCTTTTCGTTCACTGATGCCTTTTACTTCTGCCAGCCGTTCCGGTTCCTCTTCTATAATACGAAACGTATCTTCTTTAAACCTTCTTACAATCCGTGCTGCAAGTGCGGCACCGATTCCCTTGATTGCACCGGAACCCAGATAACGTTCTATTGACAGCAGATCCTCCGGTTCTTTGACTTGATGGCTATGCACCTTTAACTGCGTACCATATACATTATGATTGACATAATCTCCTTGTATTTCCAGTAGTTCTCCCTCATTTATATAATGAAAACTTCCCACACAGGTAACCTCTCCGTCTTCTGTGTCAAGATTGAACACTGTATATCCGTTTTCCTGATTTCGAAATACGATATGGTCTACATATCCGGTTACTGTTTCCACCTTAAGTCTCTCCTGTTCTTTTTATATTTCGATTATATATAATAAAACAGGCCCCGTATTGGCAACCTGTTTTTCTCCTCTTAAAGTAACTTAAAATCAATACTCTTTGTTTCCACTCATAAATTCAACAAACTGTCCGGTTCCAATTGCCACTACTTTTAGCGGATCTTCCGCTGTTACGGTATGGATTCCGGTCTTTTCCTCAATCAATTCTTCCAGTCCTCGCAGCATTGCTCCGCCGCCAGTCAAAACGATACCTCTGTCCAGAATATCTGCTGATAATTCCGGTGGAGTCTGTTCCAATACACCGATAACCGCCTCTACAATCTGGCTGGTTGTTTCCCGCAGCGCTTCTTCTGTTTCTGATGAGGTAACCGTAACCGTTTTGGGCAAGCCAGTCACCAGATTTCGACCTCGAACTTCCATTGTTTCTTCTTCTACCAATGGATAAGTTGTTCCAATCTTAATTTTAATATCCTCTGCTGTTCTCTCTCCGATGAGCAGATTGTGCTTTTTCCGCATATAACGCACGATTGCCTCATCAAAATCATCTCCTGCTATTTTGATTGAGGTATTCACAACCGTTCCGCCAAGAGAAATAACTGCAATATCTGCTGTTCCGCCGCCCACATCTACGATCATATTACCACAAGGTTTTGAAATATCAATTCCAGCCCCAATCGCAGCCGCTACCGGTTCTTCGATCAGATTCACCTCACGCGCTCCGGCTGCATAAGTAGCTTCTTCCACCGCTTTCTTTTCAACTTCTGTTACGCCACTTGGAACGCAGATACTGATCCGTGGTTTTTTAAACAATCTTCTTCCCAAAGATTTTCTCACAAAGTACTCAATCATCTTTTCCGTTACTGTATAATCAGAAATCACTCCCTGACGCAGCGGACGAACCGCCACAATATTGCCTGGAGTTCTCCCCAGCATCAAACGTGCCTCTTCTCCGATGGCCTTGATTTCATTTGTATCTCTGTCAAATGCTACCACTGAAGGCTCTTTCAACACAACTCCTTTTCCCTTTACATACACAAGCACACTTGCAGTACCCAAATCTATTCCGATATCCACAGACATTGAAACGCTCCCTTCTACGAATCCCCTTTATATTACCAATTATCATCATTTGTATTCAAAATCATCATTTGTACTCTCTGTAATCTACAGTCTCCCCTTCACAAATGAATACTTTAAAAGACGCATTATCAGTATAATCAATTTTCCATGAAATAGAAACCCTTAATTTATATTTTTTCTGTTGTTCCAGAAATTTATACAGTCTGCACAATAAATGTACAGACCGCATAAATGCTCATGTTAATTTTTTTTCAAAATTGCATCGATGTATTTTCCTGTATAGGAATGCTTATTTTTCGCTATTTCTTCCGGTGTTCCGGTCGCTATGACTGTTCCACCTTTGTCCCCACCTTCCGGACCAATATCAATAATATAATCTGCAGTCTTTATCACATCCAGATTATGCTCAATTACGATTACAGTATTGCCATCATCCGCCAGACGTCGCAGAATCTCCGTCAGTTTATGCACATCTGCAAAATGTAACCCTGTCGTTGGCTCATCTAAGATATACACGGTCTTTCCTGTGCTCCGTTTACTCAATTCAGTGGCTAACTTAATGCGCTGCGCTTCTCCACCGGAAAGTTCTGTAGATGGTTGTCCCAAACGAATATAGGAAAGCCCTACGTCATTTAACGTTTCCATCTTACGCCGGATACTTGGCACATGTTCAAAAAACTTAACCGCTTCCTCTACCGTCATATTGAGTACATCATAAATACTTTTTCCTTTGTATTTTACTTCCAGTGTTTCTCTGTTATACCGCTTTCCTCCACATACCTCGCAAGGTACATACACATCAGGTAGAAAATGCATTTCTATTTTCAAAATTCCATCTCCGGAACACGCCTCACAACGTCCGCCTTTTACATTGAAGCTGAATCTTCCTTTTTTGTATCCCTTTGCTTTCGCATCCGGTGTTGCAGCAAACAAATCACGGATCAAATCAAACACGCCTGTGTAAGTTGCCGGATTGGATCGCGGAGTTCTTCCAATTGGAGATTGATCAATGTCAATCACCTTATCCACCTGCTCCAACCCTTCAATCCTTTTATGTTTTCCTGAAATTGTCCTTGCCCGATTCAAATCACGTGCAAGATGTTTATAGAGAATCTCATTTACAAGAGAACTCTTTCCAGAACCAGAAACTCCAGTCACACAAGTCATAACACCAAGCGGAAATTCTACATCAATATTCTTTAGATTGTTTTCCTGTGCTCCGATTACTTTCAAATATCCGGTTGGTTTTTTTCTTTCTGTAGGCACCGGAATCTTCTTACGTCCGCTTAGATAATCACCTGTGATTGACGTTTTACATTTCATCAATTCTTTGGCTGTACCGACAGCGACAACTTCGCCTCCATGCTCTCCGGCCCCTGGTCCGATATCTACAATACAATCTGCTGCCAGCATCGTATCTTCATCGTGTTCTACAACAATCAAAGAATTCCCCAAATCTCGCAACCGTTTTAACGTCATCAAGAGTTTGTCGTTATCGCGCTGATGCAGACCAATACTCGGTTCATCTAAAATGTATGCCACACCTACTAGCCCAGAGCCAATCTGTGTAGCAAGCCGAATACGCTGTGCCTCTCCGCCGGAAAGGGACCCTGTTGCTCTTGCCAGAGTTAAATAATCCAGTCCCACATCCATCAAAAACTGGATTCTGGCCTTGATTTCTTTTAAGATCTGATCTCCGATCAAATGTTGTGTATGATTCAATTCCAAATCTTCCAGAAACTCCTGTAGTTTATCGATTGAAAGCGCTGTTACATCCGAAATATTCTTATCCCCGACAGTTACTGCCAATGCGCTTTGTTTCAATCGCTGTCCTTTACATTCAGAACATGGGGTAATATTCATAAACGTCTCATATTCTGCCTTGGATGTTTCCGAATGCGTTTCCCGGTATCGACGCTCCACACTTTTAATCAATCCCTCAAAAACGACATCATAAATGCCTTCTCCACGCTGCCCTTTATATGGAACCTTTATATGTTTTCCATTGGTTCCATAAATCAATACATCATGGATTTCTTTCGGATACTCTTCAAACGGCGTATCCAGATCAAAGCCATATTCCTCTGCCAATGCACATAAGATTGCATTTGTAAAACTACCTTTGTCCGCACAGGACTGCCATCCCATCACAGCAATTGCGCCTTGATTGATACTTAGAGAAGGGTTTGGTATCATCAATTCTTCTGAAAATTCCATCTTATACCCAAGACCAAAACATGCCGGACACGCACCGAATGGATTATTAAATGAAAAACTTCGCGGTTCGATTTCTTCGATACTAACGCCGCAGTCCGGACAGGAAAAACTCTGGCTGAAATTCAATGTTTCTCCATCAATGACATCTACTGTCAACAAACCTTCTGCCAGACTCAAAACATTTTCGATAGAATCTGCCAGTCGCTTTTCAATCCCCGGCTTTACTACAAGACGATCCACAATAATCTCTATATTATGTTTGATATTTTTATCTAATGTAATCTCTTCAGACAACTCATAGAGATTACCATCTACTCTCACACGTACATAACCGCTCTTTTTGGCACGTTCAAATAATTTTGCATGGGTTCCTTTTCTCCCACGAACTACCGGCGCTAACAACTGTATCTTTGTGCGCTCCGGCATAGACATAATCTGATCCACCATTTCATCTACAGATTGTTTTTTGATTTCCTTTCCGCATTTTGGACAGTGCGGAATTCCCACCCTTGCATACAGCAGACGAAAATAATCATAAATTTCCGTTACTGTTCCTACTGTAGAACGTGGATTGTGATTGGTTGACTTCTGATCAATTGAAATAGCTGGTGATAACCCTTCAATACTCTCCACATTTGGTTTTTCCATTTGTCCCAAAAACTGTCGTGCATAGGATGACAGTGACTCCATATAGCGTCTCTGTCCTTCTGCATATATCGTATCAAATGCCAATGAAGATTTTCCTGAGCCACTTAGCCCTGTTAACACAACCAATTCATTTCTCGGAATATCTACATCTATATTTTTTAAATTATTTTCATTTGCACCGCGAATTTTGATATATTTTCGCGCGTCCATCTTTGTTCCCATAATCTGTCTCCTGTATTTGTACTGTTAATAGAATCTTTTCCGAATCATATGGATACGATATCTTTTATTCAGAGCCCTCCAATTCCTGTAAAGATTGCTTTAACTCCATCAACTTATCTCGCAATTCTGCTGCCGCCTCAAAATTCAGTTCTGCTGCCGCTTTTTTCATTTTCTTCGTCACATCCGAAATCAGCTTTTCTAATTCTTTCCGGCTCATAGATTCCGGGTCCTTTTCCAGCTTCAATTGTGCACGATCCACTTTTTGAGAAATACTGATCAAATCTCTCACTGCTTTTTTAATCGTCTGCGGTGTAATCCCATGCTCTTCATTATACCTCATCTGTATCTGACGGCGTCGCTTTGTCTCTTCTATCGCCATGCGCATAGAATCTGTAATCGTATCTGCATACATGATTACATGTCCTTCTGCATTCCGGGCCGCACGCCCAATTGTCTGAATCAAAGATGTCTCTGAACGCAAAAAGCCTTCTTTATCTGCATCCAAAATTGCAACCAGCGTAATCTCCGGAATATCTAACCCTTCTCGCAAAAGATTGATTCCCACTAATACATCAAAAACATCCAAGCGCATATCCCGGATAATTTCTGTTCGTTCTAATGTGTCAACATCTGAATGCAAATATTTAACTCGTATACCGACTTCACGCATATAATCCGTTAAATCCTCAGCCATTCTCTTCGTCAGAGTGGTTACCAAAATCTTATTTTTCTTCTCAATTTCTTTTTTAATCTCTCCTAATAAATCATCGATCTGCCCCTCTACCGGACGTACTTCAACTTCCGGATCCAAAAGTCCGGTTGGACGAATCACCTGCTCTGCGCGCAGAAGTTCATGTTCTTCTTCATACGTTCCCGGTGTTGCCGACACGAACAAGACCTGATTAATTTTACTTTCAAATTCTTCAAAGTTCAAGGGACGGTTGTCCTTTGCCGATGGCAAGCGAAATCCATAATCTACTAATGTAGACTTTCTCGACTGATCCCCATTATACATTCCACCAATCTGTGGCACCGTCTTATGCGACTCATCGATCATCATAATAAAATCATCCGGAAAATAATCAATCAATGTATATGGAGGCTGTCCCGGTTTCAACCCGGAAAGATGTCGTGAGTAATTTTCAATTCCGGAGCAAAATCCTGTTTCTTTCAACATCTCAATATCAAAATTCGTTCGTTCTGCTATTCTCTGCGCCTCCAATAATTTATCCTGACGCTTAAACTCCTTGACCCTGTTCTCCAGTTCTACTTCTATATCCTGCACCGCCCGATTAATATTCTCCCGATCTACAACGTAGTGTGAAGCCGGAAAAATCGCTACATGTTTTAACTCGTCTTTAATCTCCCCGGTCAAAATATCAATTTCTGTAATCCGATCAATTTCATCTCCGAAAAACTCAATTCTAATTGCAGTTTCAGACTCATATGCCGGAATCACCTCCACGACATCTCCGCGTACTCGGAAGGTTCCGCGATGAAAATCCATGTCATTACGATCATATTGGATCTCAACCAGTTTCGCCATCAATTCATCGCGTTCTTTTATCATACCCGGACGCAAGGAAATCACCATATTCTGATAGTCCATCGGGCTTCCCAAACCATAAATACAAGACACACTAGCTACAATGATAACATCCCTTCGCTCTGTCAATGCCATTGTTGCTGACAGACGCAGCTTGTCAATTTCATCATTAATCGAAGAATCCTTGGCAATGTAAGTGTCCGAGGAAGGCACATAGGCCTCTGGTTGATAGTAATCGTAATAGGACACAAAATACTCCACCGCATTCTCCGGGAAGAACTCCTTGAATTCTCCGTAGAGCTGCGCTGCCAGGGTCTTATTGTGAGCGATTATGAGTGTTGGTTTATTTAACCTCTCAATAACGTTTGCCATGGTAAAAGTCTTACCAGAGCCCGTAACTCCGAGTAAAGTCTGGCATTGATTGCCTTCTTTGAACCCTTTTACAAGAGCTTCAATCGCTTGTGGCTGGTCACCAGTTGGTTTATATTCGGAGTGTAATATGAATTTATCCATGATTTTCCTCCTCTTTTCACGCATTTGTTATGATTACTATCAGCCTTGCGACTATATAATACTAATCAACACACCCTGAAACCATTTGGACTATTCATCAGGGCACATGAAGATAGTATACCATAATTAGCGAAAAAAATATAGAGGTCACAGGTACCTCTATATGTCTTACACAAAATTCGTGATTTATATTACCAATTCTAACGCCACGGAATCCATATAATCCATCACTGACAAGTTGAACTCCTCATCCATATGTGAATTTCAAAATGCTACTTGCATTTTTTCTTTATTTTTAACTCATACTGACCTAAATTCAAAACCTTCTTTAAGTTTTAAAATATAAATCACATTTTTCCTGAATACGGAACGAATGAAAATAGGTGTTCTCCATCGGAATCCATTTCTCTTGAAACATTGGAACGCCGTCCTCACCGTTTCTCAGGCGAATACGTTGTATTTGTTTTGTGGCTTCTACATCCAGAAAAACCGATAAATCGTAATAATCCTTTAAGACCGGATGACAGGAATAAGAGCCTTCCACGATAGTAAGATTTTTAGGAAATACTAAAATAGGTTTTCCCATTTCCTGCTTATGGCAGTTGAAAGGGCGGTAAGAAAATTTCCGTCCTTCATGTAATGGAATCAATATCTCTTCACAAAATCGCACATAATCCATATTTCCTCCTGCCTGTTGTAAACGTTCCATTGTATTCTGTTTCGAGCACAGGAAAAAATGATCCATATGAATGACGTTACAATCACACAGTTCGGCAAGGCGTGCTGCAAGGGTGGTCTTACCCGCAGCACATCTGCCGTCAATGGCGAGCACCAACGTGCTTCGCTGTTTTATTTCGGTTAGAAGTAATTGCGCAATATCTTTTATCAGCATTTTTATTTACCGAACAGCCAAATTTTCTAACGGCTGTTTTCTCTGAAAAATTACCAAACCTGTACGATTCAATGCTACCATAATAGTAGGAATTAATGTCAACTGCACAACAATTCCAGGAACGGCGTTTAACAAGGCACCTGCTATAAACATCTGCCATGTAAAAGATTTTCCAATAAGCCCAAGCAATACAATCTGGACGATTCCCCAAACAATTCGCCCTGCAAGCATGGCTGCAATCAGAGATCTATAAAGGGAAATCACACATTGCCAACGAGAACGTCCATAGATTAATCCTATGACCAATCCATAGGTAGCCAATTCAAATGCCATTGCAATGGCTGTCGGGAACAAAGGCGGCATCCCAAATGTAACCGAACGCAGAAACGGAAGAATAAAACCGATCAATGCTCCGTACTGCCATCCGCATATCAATCCGCACAGAATAACCGGAAGATGCATTGGAAGAAACGAACTTCCAATTTGCTGAATTTGTCCTGTCAAAAGAGGCAGAACCATACCAACCGCTATAAACATAGCTGATAAAGTAAGTTTTTTTGTTGTTTTATACATTTTGATTTCTCCTCTCATCTATCAATTTCCATATACCATATGTTCTCCTCTGCAATCAAAGTATATGAAAGTGGCTTTGAAATCCACTTAATCTGTTTTCTGAAATAGTTTTACTAAACTTATGCAGGAATCTTGAATCATAAATTATATATTAAATTCCAAGAAACCCTCTTACAAATAATGCCGCACATACAGCCCCTACAAAAGGCGCAATCCCCGGAACAAGTAATCCGTATTGCCAATCATTATCCGTCTTATTTTTAATTGGCAATAATGTATATGCCAGACGCGGACCTAAATCTCGGGCTGGATTCATGGCAAAGCCTGTAGGGCCTCCCAGGCCCATACCTACTGCCCATACCAAAATTCCCACTCCGATAGGAAGCATTTTTTCAGAATATTTTGCAATACCAAGAATTGATGACAAAAAGACAAAAGTATCAAATGCTTCCACAAAGAAATTTCTCGAAAGATTTCGGATATTTGGGTTCGTAGAAAATATATTTCGAATTGCCACCGAATCAACAACGTTTTCACTCGCTTTAAAATGATCTGCATACATTACATAAACAATGCATGCTCCGCATAATCCTCCAAGAAATTCTGCCACACAATAAGGTATAAAACAGTTCCACGGAATCATGCCAAGAATTGCCTGTGCGAAAGCCATTGCAGGATTGATGCAGACTCCTCCAAATACCATCAACACGATGGTAATCCCGAATCCCCATGTAGTAATCGCAAATAAATGTCCGCTTCCTCTATATTTTGTTTTATTCAATACTTCGTCACAATGAACTCCAACACCAAAAACAATCATCAGGGCAGTTCCTAAGAACTCTGACATTATATTATGTATCATCTCTTAAATATCCTTTCATGTATTTTCTCTTATTGTTCTTCTACTACAACACCCAACCCGTCTGGAATGACAGCGACCTTTGCATCCTTTCCCTTAAAAGCAAATGCTTTTTTCAAAGCTTCATCCACTGTTGATGCCAGTTCCATATGCAACCCAAAAACAAGCTTAGGATCTACAAGATCAGAAACAAGAATCACTTTATGATGCACCAAAATTCTGGCAAGAATCTGGCTGGTCCACTGTTCCGGAGCTGTCTCTAGTCTTGGTGTATGAATTGCTTTTTCCAGAAATTCGCCCGGTTCTTTTACATTTGCAATATTATCATAGAAATCCTGTCCTCCATGACCGTCACGGCAGCCCGCAACCATGATGATTACACCGTCTTCCGGAAGCGTTGCTTCTGCAGCAGTCATTCCCTTAACGGCTTGATAAATATTCTGATCCAAAGGATATCCGCCATTTGTGGAAATTGCAATGTCACAGTCTACTCTCTTAACGCATGCCAGAGAACGCACAAAATCGCAACCTTTCTCATGCGCTTTCTCCATATCTCCTGCAAAAGAACCGATAATCTTATGTTTCCCGTTTAAAACTACGTTAACGATAAAGGCAAGTCCAGCTTTGCGTGCTGCATAAACCATATCCTCATGAACCAGGTTAAACTTTAGATTTCCTGTACGTGAGTTCTTATCATTGATGAACTCTCCGCTGTGATTCGCCATAATTGTTTTATAAGAAGCAATTCCTGGAAGAACAGACTTTCTACCTCCAGAAAATCCTGCAAAAAAATGTGCTTCAATAAATCCTTCAGCAATAAGAAGGTCAGCATCTGCCGCAATCTTATTGATAATGCATGCACCTCCACTTGGCAAAGTTCCGATTTTTTTCATGGAGTTGTCATCTTTCGCAATATGCATGACAATTTCTTCATTTTCAACGATTTCTTTTCCGTATTTATCAATTAGCTCTTCTTTGGTACTTGGACGGTGAAATCCTGTGGCAACAAGAATTCTGATTCTTGCATCTGGTGACACACCTAATTCTGCGAAGAAGAATCGGCGTAATAATTTTTGATGGAACAGGACGAGTATGATCAGAGCTGATAATTACAATGTCCTTCTTACCTTTTGCAAGTTCCTCTAATGTCTGTGAACCAATGACATGATCCAAAGATTCCTCCACAATCTCTTTTTCACTTTTGTCACTAACATAATCACTTTGTCTCCCTACAAGTACTCCAGCTAAATTCTTATCTTCCAGACTTATTTGCATTGTTCTTTTGTCATAAGGTACTTCCGTTTTAAACATAATTTATAACTCCTTTCATTTTTGAAAGAGTATGGCATATTTCAATACATACAAAAACCACATTTGATAGTAACATTTGTTGACGTTTTTTGCGTTTTGCTTTATAAATATAAGCAGAGAAACAGAAAACAAGGAGGGGTTTGATGAATAACAGCTATCTTTTATCCTTTTTAAGTCAAAGAAATATTCCCACCATTACCCGTAAACGCCATGCTTACCTGACATATTGCGGGCTGGAGCAGCAGTATACCTATATTCTCAAAGAAGGAGTCGTTAAAACCAGTATTATTCTCAAGGACGGACGAGAATTTAACATTGCTTATCTGAAAGGACCTAACATTATTTCTCTGCTTCGAGATGAGATCAGCAGCTATACCTCAGCCCCATTCAATGTTCGTGTCGAAACAGAAGAAGCTACATTTTATTTAATCCCCAGAGTTGAATTCTGGAATTATATAAATAATGATTGGAAACTCCAAGATTACGTCAAGGAATACTATCGCTTAAATCTGGCCGAAGCCATCCAACGGCAACAACTAATGAGCATGAATGGAAGAACCGGTGCCGTCTGCGCATTCCTCTATACTTTAGTTCATCAATTTGGGAAAGAACATAAAAATGGTTGGCTGATAGATTTTCCTGTTACAAATGAAGATATTGCGGGATTCTGTGGTATTTCTACCAGAAACAGCGTTAACCGCATCCTACACAATTTAAAAGAACAGGGGATAATTGATATTCAGAATCAGAAGATTCTTGTAATGGACATGCTGTATATGCAACAGTATGTTCAAGAATAAATTCAACTCAAAGAAGTTTTTTCGAATTTCTGAAATGAAAAAGTATTTTCTTAATTTATCTGAATGAATCCGAGATGCCAAAGGCATGGTATAATCTGCGTGCCGATATGAAACAGAGACCGGAGCCGGTCAATGGGGTACTGCCCTTTCCATGGCTTGTTCCTACTTTGACCTTGACTGTAAAGTATATATGGTAAAATGCTCTTATGAGCAAAAACCTTTCCGACGTGAAGTCATGCGCACATGCGGTGCATCGGTAACACCATCTCCTTCCATGGAAACAGAAGTTGGAAGAAAGATTCTTGCAAAGCATCCGGGAACTACCGGAAGCCTCGCTGTGCAATCTCCGAAGCTGTGGAAAAAGCTGTAACAAGCGATGGTGGCTCTCCTTCATTGCATATTTAATACGATTCCGTATAAAATATTCATTTTACAAATATCCTATGATATGTAAAAGAGGCAGCTTCCGCTACCTCTCACACCTTATTTCCTATTCTGCTTTTTCTTCTCGACCAAAGCATTCACCTTTTTAACATAGGTTGTCACGACAACATCTCTTTCACACAAATACTCCGATAATCACTCGGTGATATTTTATATCTTTCTTTAAATACTCGGTTAAATGTTCTCTGACTTTCAAATCCACTATCCAGACAAATGTTTGTAATAGAATCACTCGTATTTTCCAAACGATGGCATGCATAGTTCAGCCTTGCATCGTTAAGATATTGATTAAAGTTTCTATGGAATGTCTTGGAAAAGAG
>Garnier_p2__coassemble_1168_pt1 | contig 31496 bp, 28 predicted proteins | sample Garnier_p2__metabat2_low_PE_029 | metagenome-assembled genome bin Garnier_p2 | reverse complement strand
ACGCATAAAAATACCCTCCTTACTGGTTTGTCCAGTAAAGAGGGTACATATCATTGATTAGAGATGACATGCCGTTTTTTGATAGGCGAGCCGTTCTGTTCCATCTTCCAGATAAATGATTCCACAGTAAGCAAATCCATTTTTATCTAGGAGATGTTGCATAATCTGATTATTACGATGGGTATCGATTTTGAGATTGCCACATTGTTTGAAAGCCCAGTCAATGCAGTAGGAGGCAGCGCCTTTGATCTTACCATCGGAGGTAATTCTGTGAACGACACCGTAAGGGGATTCGTTGAGCCACTCACCTTCGTAAATGCGGGCATAGGTATCGTCTTTCCCAATGCAGAAGTAGAAGGTAGCGTGTATAACGCCGTTTTCTTCGCAGACATAGCTGTTGCCGTCTGCGATATCTTGTTCGAGTATGGCAGCAGGCGGATAGGAATTGCCCCATTGGGTCGGGTTGCCATGCTGAGCCATAAAAATTCGTGCCTGTTCATATAAGTCTGATAAAATATTAAAATCTTCGGAAGTGGCTTTTCTGATCTTCATGTTATACTCCAGTCATTATTTATATATTTCAGTAGCTTTCATTAAAAAGATAAGCTGTATATATTCGTAAAAATCATACCATATTTGGTATAAGTGTTGCAAGACTTCTACTATATATTAGAAAATTAAATAAAATATAATAAGAAGAAGGGTTGTTTGGTCAAGAGGATTGTATAAAATAAGATACATGGATAACAGCACTTGTTATTTATTTAACCAGATGATATACTGAGCCCGTAAAAGAAAAGAATGACTAAAGAAACCAGAGGAGGTTATGGGAAAATGGCACATTTTGAGCAGTGGGAAGGATTTGCCGGAAAAAACTGGAGAAATTCTGTAGATGTACGTGACTTTATTCAAGAAAACTATACTCCATATGATGGAGATGAGTCTTTCTTGGCAGAGCCGACAGAAGCAACAGATAAGTTGTGGGGAAGATTGCAGGAACTTCAGAAAGAGGAGCGTGCAAAGGGCGGAGTTCTGGATATGGAAACAGAAGTTGTTTCTGGTCTGACAGCTTATGGCCCAGGATATATAGATGAAAGCATGAAGGAGCTGGAGAAGGTAGTTGGTCTTCAGACAGATAAACCGCTTAAGAGAGCATTTATGCCTTATGGTGGTATTAATATGGCTGTAAAAGCTTGTACAACTTATGGTTATGAGCCAAGCGAAAGCTTGAAAGAGATCTTTACAAAATATCACAAAACACACAACCAGGGTGTATTTGATATTTACACACCAGAGATGAAAAAAGCTCGTCACAACAAGATCATTACAGGTCTTCCAGATACATACGGTCGTGGACGTATCGTTGGTGACTACCGTCGTGTAGCTCTTTACGGTATCGATTTCTTGATCGAGAAAAAACAGTACGACTTTGAGCGTTATGCAAGACATGGTATGAAGGGAACAGATTTCCGTCTTCGTGAAGAACTTTCTGATCAGATTCGCGCATTAAATGAAATGAAAGAAATGGCTGCAGTATATGGATATGATATTTCTCAGCCTGCAAAAGATGCAAGAGAAGCTGTACAGTGGTTGTACTTCGGATATCTTGCAGCAATCAAGACACAGAATGGTGCTGCAATGAGTGTTGGTCGTATCTCTACATTCCTTGATATTTATATCGAAAGAGATATGAAAAAAGGCATCTTAACAGAGAAAGAAGCACAGGAATTGATTGACCATATTGTTATGAAATTCCGTATGGTTAAATTTGCACGTATTCCTTCTTATAATGAATTGTTCTCAGGAGATCCGGTATGGGCAACTCTTGAAATGGGTGGTCTTGGACAGGATGGACGTTCTATGGTTACAAAGAACGATTTCCGTTTCTTACATACATTAGAGAACATGGGACCATCACCAGAGCCAAACCTTACAGTACTTTACTCTGAGAGACTTCCAGAGAACTTCAAGAAATACACATCTTTGATCTCTGTTAAGACAAGTTCTGTACAGTACGAGAACGATGATGTTATGCGTCCGGTATGGGGTGATGACTACAGCATTTGCTGTTGTGTATCTGCTACTCAGACTGGTAAAGAGATCCAGTTCTTTGGAGCTCGTGCAAACCTTGCAAAATGTCTGTTATACGCGATCAACGGTGGTGTTGATGAGAAAACAAAAGTACAGGTAGGTCCAGCTTATAGACCAATTACTTCTGAATACCTTAACTATGATGAAGTAATGGAAAAATATAATGAGATGATGGAGTGGCTGTCTAAATTGTACGTAGATACATTGAACATGATCCATTATATGCATGACAAATATTACTACGAAGCAGCAGAGATGGCTCTGATTGATACAGATGTAAGACGTACATTTGCAACAGGTATCGCAGGATTCTCTCACGTAGTAGATTCCTTGAGTGCAATCAAATATGCAAAGGTTAAAGTAATTCGTGACGAAGACGGATTGGCAACAGACTTCGAAATCGAGGGAGACTTCCCAAGATACGGTAACGATGATGATCGTGCAGATGATATCGCAATCTGGCTGTTAAAGACATTTATGCACAAATTAAGCAAATGCCATACATACAGAGATTCTGAGCCGACAACATCTATTCTTACAATTACATCTAACGTTGTATATGGTAAGGCAACAGGAACTCTTCCGGATGGAAGAAAAGCAGGTGAGCCGCTGTCACCGGGAGCTAACCCGTCTTACGGCGCAGAGAAGAATGGTCTTCTGGCATCCTTGAACTCTGTCGCAAAACTGCCTTATGAGCTGGCATTGGATGGTATTTCTAATACACAGACAATCAGCCCGAGTGCACTTGGACACAATGATGAGGAACGTAAGGTAAATCTTGCTCGTGTTATGGATGGATACTTCCGCCAGGGAGCACATCATCTGAATGTAAACGTATTTGGTACAGAAAAACTGATCGATGCTATGGAGCATCCAGAGAAACCGGAATATGCAAACTTTACAATTCGTGTATCCGGATATGCTGTTAAGTTTATCGACCTGACACGTGAACAGCAGATGGATGTTATCGCAAGAACATGCCACGAGTCAATGTAATAAATGATAAATAATGGTTGTAAAAGGGTCAGATTCAATTGAGTCTGACCTTTTTTAGAAAAAGGAGAAATTATGGCAGAACAAGAGTTAAAAGGATATGTCCATTCTCTGGAGAGTTTTGGCTCTGTTGACGGACCGGGAGTGCGTTATGTGATTTTTCTGACAGGCTGTGCTATGCGCTGTCAGTTTTGCCACAATCCAGACACATGGAATATGCAGGCAGGAACCTTATATACAACAGATGAACTGTTGAAAACGGCAATGCGTTACCGTACCTATTGGGGAGAAAAAGGTGGAATAACGGTTAGTGGCGGGGAACCGCTTTTGCAGATTGAATTTCTGACAGAATTGTTCCGAAAGGCAAAGGAACAAGGTGTCCACACAACCTTGGATACAAGTGGAAATCCGTTTACGAGAGAAGAACCTTTCTTTGGGAAAATGCAGGAATTGATGAAGTATACGGATTTGGTGATGCTGGATATCAAGCATATCGATGATGAAAAACATAAGATTCTGACAGGACACACCAATGAAAATATTCTGGATCTGGCAAAATATCTGGATGAAATTGGAAAACCGGTTTGGATTCGTCACGTTCTTGTTCCGGAGAGAAGTGATGAGGATGCGGCGCTGGAAAAACTGCATACATTTATCGAAGGACTGGGAAATGTAGAGAAGGTTGAAGTACTTCCATATCATACACTGGGGGCATATAAATGGAAGGAACTTGGATATGAATATCCTTTGGAAGGAATTGATCCCCCAACAAAAGAGCGTGTAGAACATGCAAAACAAGTATTGCATGCAATGTAAAAGAAAGAGGGCAGATTTTGAATCTGTTCTCTTTCTTTTTGCGCTTTTTGAAAATATTAAGGAAAGGAAACATTTAATTAAGAATTCTTAAGGAATGTTTGGGGTATAATTTAAGAGTTATCTGTTAAGGTAAATACAAGAGGTGAGAATATGAAATATGAGCTTATTCGCTATGTTGTGGGCGGGATTTGCACAACGCTTGTGAATATCGGTGTTTTTTATGAATTCCGACAACTTATAGGGCTGCCAATTGCATTTGCCAATCTGATTTCTATTTTAACAGCAATTTTATTTGCATTTTATGTGAATAAAAAGTTTGTTTTTCGAGCGGAGGAATCAAACGATACGGAACAACAATTTATTCGTTTTGTAGGAATGAGAGTCATTACCTTTGCGGTAGAGCTTTTTGGAGTTGAGTGGCTGGTATTTGGGATTCATTTTACGGAAATGTGGGCAAAATTCAGTATACAGTTTTTGGTAATTGCAATGAATTATGCGATTAGTAAGTGGTTTGTTTTTGCAGATGGGAGGAAGAAAGATGGAGAAAATAACAGTCATAGTGCCTTGCTGGAATGAAGAAGAGGCATTGCCAATTTATTATAAAGAAATGTCTGCAGTTATGAAAATGATGAAAAATGTTGAGATAGAGCTTTTGTTTGTGGATGATGGCTCAACAGATGATACTTTGCAGGTAATGAAGGAATTACATTTTTTGGATGAACGATGTAAATACTTATCCTTTTCAAGAAATTTTGGAAAAGAGGCGGCTATCTATGCGGGACTTCAAAATGCAGACAGTGAATATGTGGCGATTATGGATGTGGATTTGCAGGATCCGCCGGAACTCCTTCCTAAGATGTACGCTTTATTGCAGGAAGGATATGATTGTATAGCGACAAAGCGTGCAACGAGAACAGGTGAACCGAAACTGCGCTCTTTTTTCTCAGATTGTTTTTATAAGTTGATTAATAAAATATCAGATACCGAGATTGTGAGTGGAGCCAGAGATTATCGCCTTATGAATCGCAAAATGGTGGAGGCTGTTTTGGAGATGAGTGAGTATAATCGGTTTTCGAAAGGAATTTTCGAATGGGTCGGATTTCGTACCAAATGGCTGGAATTTGACAATGTAGAGCGGTCAGCAGGGAAGACAAAATGGTCTATGAAACAGTTATTTTCTTATTCTGTGGAGGGAATTACAGGTTTTTCAGTTGCACCCCTGTCCTTTGCCTCTATTATTGGCATCTTGTTCTGTGTCCTGTCATTTCTGATGATTGGCATAATCATAGTCAGAACCTTGCTTTGGGGAGATCCAGTGTCAGGATGGCCGTCATTGGTCTGTATTATTTTCTTTGTGGGAGGAATCCAGTTGTTATGCACAGGGATTGTGGGGCAGTATTTGTCAAAGACATATTTGGAAACAAAGAATCGACCGATATATATTTTGAAAGACAGCAGTGAGGAGCTAAAAGGAGGAGCGCATGTTGCAAAAAGTGTTTGGGGCAAATGTAGACTGGATCAGTCAGCATAGCGTGTTTCCGGAATATTTCCGGCAGCAGTTTTATGAAACCGGAGCACTGTTTCCGGAATTTGCCGCCAATATCGGAGGCGGGCAGAATATCTATCATTTTGCATACTATGGTCTTTATAATCCGCTCTTGCTCCCCGCTTATTTCCTTCCGTTTATAAAAATGAGTGATTATCTGATGGGGATTAGCATTCTATGTCTTTTAGCAGATGGCATCTTATTTTATAAATGGATGAAAAATAACCAGATCTCAAAAGGAAATGCATTGCTTGCGACAATTTTATTTTTGCTCGCAGGGCCGATGATTTTTCATTCCTACAATCAAATTATGTTTGTAAACTATATGCCTTTTTTACTATTGGGATTGATTGGTGTAGATCGTTTTTTTCAAGAAGAAAAAAGGGGATTATTGATTACCGGTGTGTTTTTGATGATTTTGACCAGTTTCTATTTCAGTATTGGCGGGCTTTTGGTTCTGTCTGTTTATGGAAGTTATTGTAGTTGGAAGATCCAAGAAGAGAAAAAAGGGGTGACAATCCGCCAGTTTTTTAAAGATGGAGTGTCCTTTTGCGGGCTGCTGATGACGGGGATTCTTTCGACAGGATTTTTACTTGTTCCGACTGCGATGGCGCTGCTGTGCGGAGAACGAAAAGGAGGCACTTTGCAAAGTATCAGCTCACTTCTGATACCGGATTTGGAAGTGTTTCGGTTTGTATATCAGCCTTATGGAATCGGTCTTACTACCTGTGTGATTACGGTGCTGCTTACCGGCGTTGCATATAAAAAATGGAGTGAAAAATACCTGCATATGGCATGTATACTCATTCTAGTCATTCCGGCGTTTTCGTATTTGTTAAATGGCGGATTATATATTCGGGACAAGGCATTGATTCCGCTGTTGCCGCTGTTATGTTATTTGACTGCAATGTATTTGGAAAAATATCGGCATCGGGAACTTTCTTTTTGGGTAGGGATTCTTCCGCTGTGCATCACCCTTCTGTTCGTTTTATTTGGAAGGGTACAGAAAGAGGGAAGTGCATATCGGTGGCTTATTGCAGCAGATGCAGTGGTGATGCTGCTTAGTGGATTATTCTATTATTGGAAAAAAGGAAGTGAAAAAAGGTTTATTCTATTTCCCATACTTTTTTTGTTTTTGTTTGGAATGGGATATCATGGGAAAATGAATCGCATGCTAGATACTTCTTTTTATAAACAGGTGACAGATACAGAATATGAAAACACAGTGAAACAATTGCTGAAAAAGGAGAAAGGATTTTACCGATTGGAGCAGCAGGGAACGGGAGAAGAGAACGCTGCAAATCTAAATAGAATCTGGTCTGCAAGACAATATAGTTCCTCTCTGTATTCTTCTACATACAATGCAGAGTATCAGAGATTTCGAACGAAAGTGTTTGATGTAGAGCAGCCTTATCGAAATGTGTTGATGCAGGCACAGGCAGAAAATGCAATCTTTCAAAGGCTGATGGGAGTGAAATATATTTTGTCATCAGGTGCGGTGCCGGGATATCAGGAAAGTTCCGCAGGAATCTATAAAAATGAAGATGTATTTCCGATTATTTATGGTACAGATCAAGTAATAGCTCAAACGGAGTTTGAAACATATGCATTTCCTTATAATCAATTGACTTTTCTTTCCCATGCCGTTGTACCTCGGACGCTGTCTGATACATTGGAAGAGAAAAAGGAAATACAAACAGTTGATTTGGCGGCGAAGATACATGCGGGAGACAAGAAAATTATTTTAGATGAAAGGCAAGAGGGGGATATTTTTCTTCTTCAATTTGATGTGAAGAACCATCAAAATTCAGACGTCTGGGTCAGCATAGATGGGGTGAAAAACAAACTCACAGCTCAAAATCATATTTATTATAATGAGAACGAAACTTTTACCTTTGCGTTTGCCTTAGAGGAAGGGCAGAGGGAGATTCCAATTGCATTCAGTGAAGGAAAGTATGAGATTTCAAATGTAAAATGCTATCTTTATCAAATGCAGCAATCGACTCCGGTGCAATCAGAATTTCAAGTCAATCAGCAGGAAACAAAAGGAAATCAGATTGTTGGGGAAATAAATATGGAAAAAGATGGATATTTGATTACATCGATACCCTATGAAGATTCCTTTACAGTTAAAATAGATGGAGAGGAACGAAACTATGAAAAAGTAAATACGGCATTTCTGGGATTGCAGTTAGAGAAGGGGACACATCATGTAGAGATTGTATATCATGCACCGGGCTCTGCTGCGGGGAAAGTTGTGACAGGAATCGGTGTAAGTCTCTGGTGCATACTTATCGCCATACAGTTCCGGAACAAGAAAAAAACTCTTTTTGCCAATCACTGCGTGTGATCTAAGGACCTGCACGCAATGTCAGTAAAAAGAGTTTTTGTTTTTAATATTAAGTGAATTGCTCTAAAGAATTAGTCTTCTTCTACAAATTCGTCTTTTCCTACTCCACACCAAGGGCATACCCAATCTTCCGGAAGGTCTTCGAAAGCTGTTCCTGGTTCGATTCCGCTATCTGGATCGCCTACTTCTGGGTCGTATACATAACCACATGGTTCACATACATATTTTTTCATGAAAAATTCCTCCTTAACATAAATTGATAACTGTCATTGATGAGTGATTACTCATTCGACGACTCTATTATATAAAAAAAGTATAAGTTATTCAATCATTTTATTTTCTTTTTTGGTGACAGAGAGAAGTTTGTAAAATGTTTTTCGTATAAAGAAAATTGCTGGAAAACTTACAAGCAGCTCTGTAACTGGGAGCGTAAGCCAGATGCCATTGATTCCGAATAAAGCAGACAACAAAAAGGCCAATGGAATTACAAGAACAAATCCTCGGAAAATAGAAAGTAAAAAGGCTTCTTTTGGATGATCTGTCGAACTTAAAAAAGTAGCAGTTGTGATATTCATTCCTACAAAGAGGAAGGCAATGAAATAAATGTGCATTCCATGGGTGGCTATGATGTTTAAGGTTTCATTCCCATCTTTATTGAAAACTGAAACAATTGGCTGTGACCATATAAAAGTAATTAAATAGGAAACGACAGCAAGAACCGCCGAGGTAGCAAAGGCATAGAAAAGGATCTGACGAATCTGACGGTATTCTTTCTTGCCGAAACACTGGCTGATCACTGGCTGAATTCCTTGGGAGATTCCAGTATACATTGCGGTTAGTACAAGGGCAATGTTGGCAATTACGCCGTATGCTGCCACCCCGATGTTGCCGCTGATCGTTAGAATCAGCAGATTGAAAATCAGCATAACGACACCGGAAGAGACTTCTACGATAAGGGAGGAAGAACCCAGAGCGCAGATGTCTAAGCTGCGTTTAAAAGATGGATGTACGCAGCGGAGATGGAATTGATTGTTCTTTTTCCCAAAATGAATGGAAAGAATGAAAATACTGATAACCGGTGAGGCTGCGGTAGCAAGCGCAGCGCCTTTCATTCCCAAATGCAAAGGGAATATGAAGAGGTAATCCATAAAAATATTGGAAAAACTTCCGGTCAGCATTGCCAGCATAGAAAGTTGCGGCGCACCGTCATTACGGACAAAGCAAATCAGTAGATTATTGCACATGAAAAAAGGTGTAAAGATCATGAGAATCTTTAAATATTCAGTTGTCAACCGGAGTGTTTCTGCATTGGCTCCCAGAAGAATGGAAAGCGGTTCTGCACAAGTCAACCCAAGAACGAAAAAAATAGAGGAGAAAAGCAGGGTTAGGTAGAGTGAATGTGTAAAGATATAATCACGTACCGCAGAGTCAGCATTCCCCTTGGAAATCGAATAGCGGGTTGCGCCGCCCATACCAATCATTAGTCCAAGTCCATGCATAAAATTATAAACAGGAATTGCAAGATTCAATGCGGTCAGACCATTTGCACCAACGCCTTGGGCAATAAAAAAAGTATCTGCCAGTATATAACAAGACAGACCAATCATTCCTAAAATATTGGCGGATACATATTTGAAAAAAGTATTTCTTATATTTTGCATAGCAATGTGCTCCTTTTAAATTCGAGAGAAGTTTAGCATAGAATAAAAAAGAAATCAATGCTTTCCTCATAAGGCAGTTTGGTGTAAAATAAGACAGGGATATCAGAACGCAAGAAATGAGGTACGAGTATGAATAAGAAGGAAGTATTAGAAATACGAAAACAATTTTCGTTTGCAAATTGCGCAATTACCAGAATTTGCGGATGTTATGTAGATCATGAAAAGAATAAGAGAATGCAGTCAAAAGAGGCATTTTTATCCTTGCCGGAAGAAGAGGGATTCAAGTATTTTGACATATTTAAAAAGACGCTCTCCGGAACGATTGGGAAAAATATGTTAAATATGGAGTTCCCATTGGAACAGGAGATGCCGGGTGGAACACAGGAATTTTTATTAAAACTTCGGAACAGTAAGCTGGAAGATGATATGCTGCTGGAAGAGTTTTATGACAAAGTTATTGAAAATTACATATATGATGAGAATTATTATATTGTATTGATTCACGCTATGTATGATGTGCCGGGAAAGGCATCGGATGATTTGGAAATGCATGACGCATCCGACACAGTATATGAATATCTGTTGTGCAGCATCTGTCCGGTTTCTTTATCAAAAGCAGGACTGTGTTATAATGCAGAAGATAACCGGATTGAAGACCGGATACGGGATTGGATTGTAGATATGCCGGATAAAGGATTTTTATTCCCGGCATTTACAGATCGAAATATGGATATACATGGTATTTTATACTATACAAAGAAATCCGAAGATTTACAACCGGAGCTGATCGATCAGCTTTTAGGTGCAAAGATGCCGATGTCCGCAGATACGCAGAAAGAAACCTTCCAGATGATTATTGAGGATACGCTGGGAGAAGATGGTGACTATGAGACTGTACGCAATATCCATGAAACTCTGAATGATCTGATTGAGGAGCATAAGGAAGAACCAGAACCTCTGATGCTAGATAAGACAGATGTAAAAAAGATATTTGAAAGCAGCGGTGTAACAGCAGAAAAGATGGAGACATTTGAGCAGACGTTTGAGGCGGCAGCAGGGGAGAAGGCATCTTTGATGGCAGCCAACATTGCAGAGACAAGAAAGTTCAATATCGAAACACCGGATATTGTAATCAAAGTCAATCCAGATCGGGCAGATTTGATAGAGACAAGAGAGATTGACGGGCGGCAGTGTCTGGTGATTGCAGTGGATGATCATATTGAGGTAAATGGAATCAATGTCAGAACCATGAAAAAACCAGGAAGTATAGAAGTTGTAAATCGAGAAGAAGATTTAGAAATGATTTAATTTACAAATAGAGAAAAAATACAGGACGAAAAATAACGCAGAAGGGAAAATTCCTTTCTGCGTTATTGCGAATTTAGAATAAGTTTATCATAGATTATTTGAAAAACAACCTTGTGTATATTTGAAGATTATGTTATTCTGTTTTCACTTTATTATAAAATGAAGAGTCTTGTTATGGCGTTCTTGCCAGATCAACCACAGATGTTCTATGAAGTCAATCCTATCATCAGGAGAAATTCATGTAAACGTAAAGGAAATACAAACTAAGAAGGTGATGTCGATGAAGCAATGAAACTTAGGAATCTAAAGATTATAGAAAGAAAACATTGCGCGAAATAATAGAAACATATTATACTAAAGGAGAATTTATGAATAATGAAAAGTTACAGTGGCATCCCGCGTTTGCGGCAGCTTTGCGTATTACTCTTCAGGACGAAATGAAGTATTTAGAACTGCAGGAAGAGTATTTACTCAGTAAAAAACCGCCGCAGATTGATGTGTTAATTTTAAAGAAAGTAAAGGAGATTTCTTTAAAAAAGAAAATCGGACAGATTTTTCGTGGACATAATATTATTGAGTATAAATCTCCGGATGATACGCTCAGTATCAATGATTTTTATAAAGTATATGGTTATACTTGCTTTTATCAATCGAATACAGACAAAATCAAAGAGATTGATCCGACGGATCTGACCATTACATTTGCCGGCAGTCATTACCCAAGAGAGCTATTCAAACATATTAAAGAGACAAGAGGAATAGAGGTACAACAACAAAGTGGTGGGATTTATTATTTGCAGGGAGATGCAATCCCCATGCAATTCCTATATATCCCTAAGCTTGATAAAGAAGAAAATTACTGGTTACAGACATTGAGAAATAATTTAACCGCAGGCGAAGAAATCCGGACCTTGATGGCAAATTACGAAAAAAATAGAAAATTAAAAGATTATTCAGCAGTGATGAATTTAGTCACAAGAGCAAACTGGACACAAATGGAGGTGGAGAAAAAGATGTGTGATGCATTAAATGAATTATTCGCAGAGGAATTAAAAGAGGCAGATGCACGTGGTCGTAAAAGTGGAATGATTGAAGGACATAGGACCGGTGTCATAGAGGGGCGTAAATCAGGGCGTGCGGATGGTATAAAACTGACGAAAAAAGTATTTCAACTTTCTGCCCAGGGAGAGTCTATGGAATCTATAGCAGAAAAGTGTAATATTCCGTTGGAAGAAGTACGGGATATTTTGGAATAGGAAACAAAATAGTAAGAGAAATTATAATATAATAGTAATGAGATATGAGGCAATCAGAAGGAAAAATCTGATTGCCTTATTTGTTAGGCGATTAATCAAAAATTGTACAAAAATGTTAAAAATTAGTGAAGTATAACATATTATATTGACTTTTTTAGTAGATGTAAATAAACTAATAGTTAGTTATTTAACTAATTTGAAAGGGATGGAGATATGGGAATGAACTGTAAATTTGATAATATGCCAATGATTGGTATATTGAGTCAAGTCGCACATTTGAGCGGATGTTATGCAAAACAGTCTTATGAGACATTTGATTTAAAGCCATGGCAGGCTGGGATTTTGATTGTGCTGAGTATGGAAGGAGAATTGTCTCAAAGAGAACTGGCGAAGAAATTGAACCAGACACCGCCGTCTGTTACAACAGCTATTCAGAAAATGGAAAAACTGGGATACATTACACGTACCCCGGATTCGGAGGATCAGAGGATTTTAAGGCTGCAGTTGACGGATAAGAGCAGAGAATATCTGGAACATATCAGAGAGGCAACACAGAAGATAGAAGAACATATTTTAAAAGGAATGAATATAGAAGAAAAATTATTGTTTCGACGTCTTTTGATGCAAGTACGAGATAATCTATTAGAAGAAACAGATACTGATTTTTTGAAATCGCATATGAAATTATAAGAGAAAGGAAAGGCATTATGAAAAAATTATTTAAGTATGTAGGCTTGTACTGGAGAACAGTGCTTTTGATTTTTATTGTACTGTTCGTGCAGGCGTATTGCGATCTGTCACTTCCATCCTATACATCCGATATTGTGAATGTCGGGATTCAGCAAAATGGAATTGACGAAACGATTCCACAGGTGATTGCGGAAGAGGATATGCAAAAGGTTCTATTGTTTGTGACGGATACAGAAGAAAAACAAACCGTAGAAGAATCATATGAAAAGGATGAAAATTCCTACGATAAAAAGGCGTTGGTGTTGAAAGAAAGTGTTCAGAATGAAAAAGAAAGTCAGAAAGACCTTTCACAGATTCTGGGAATTCCGATGCTTTTGACAGAAGGTTTTTCTTCAGATAATGAAACAATTCGTCAGATGGAAGAACAGATGAAGGAGCAGCTGTTAGCTGCACAGCCACAGTTGAACATAGAGAATCTGGATATGTTTCAGATTTTGCAAATGATGCCGGCGGAGCAGGTGCAAATGTTGGTAAAAGAGATGCAGAAACAGATGAGCGATATGCCGGATATGATAGTGGAGCAGGCTGCGGTATCTTATGTGAAGACAGCATATCTCAATTTGGGAATGGATGTTGACAGAATACAAATTCAATATATTCTGATAACAGGAGGAAAAATGATTGCACTTGCATTTTTGGGAATGATGGCAAGTGTGTTGGGTGGATTTTTAGCTTCTAGGGCTGCTGCAGCAACCGGCCGTGATTTAAGAAGCAAGGTATTTCGTAAAGTGGTTGGTTTTTCCAATAATGAGTTTGATCATTTTTCAACGGCGTCTTTGATTACCCGAAGTACAAATGATATCCAACAGATCCAGTTACTGATGGTCATGCTTTTGCGAGTTGTATTGTATGCGCCAATCATGGCTATCGGTGGTATCTATAAAGTATTTCATACCAATGTTTCGATGTCATGGATTATTGGGTTGGCGGTGATTCTGATTGGTATGGTTGTTTTGACCTTGTTTGCTGTGGCGATGCCGAAGTTTAAGGTAATGCAGAAATTGGTAGACAGATTAAATCTGGTAACAAGAGAAATTTTGACAGGGCTTCCGGTTATTCGGGCATTTAGTACAGAAAAACATGAAGAAGAACGATTTGATGTGGCAAATCGAGATTTGACAAAAACGAATTTGTTTGTAAATCGTGCCATGACATTTATGATGCCGGTTATGATGGTGATTATGAATGGAATTTCTGTTTTGATTGTATGGGTTGGAGCAAATGGAATCAATGACGGTCAGATGCAGGTTGGTGATATGATGGCATTTATTCAATATACAATGCAGATTATTATGAGCTTTTTGATGATTTGTATGGTATCCATCATGCTTCCGAGAGCAGCGGTAGCAGCAGAACGAGTAGATGAAGTTCTGACAAGCAAGACATTGATTCATGATCTGGAGCAACCGAAAAAACTCCCGGAAAAAGCAGATGGAGTTTTGAAGTTTGACCATGTTTCATTCCGATATCCGGGAGCAAGTGAAGATGTATTGCATGATATTACGTTTGAGGCAAAACCAGGAGAAACCACTGCAATTATAGGAAGTACCGGAAGTGGAAAATCTACACTTGTTAATCTAATTCCGAGATTTTACGATGTGACCGAAGGTGCGATTACATTGGATGGAATGGATATCCGGGAAATTGCACAGCATGAACTTCGAGAGAAGTTGGGATATGTACCGCAGAAAGGGGTATTATTTTCCGGTACAATTGCGTCAAACATTATGTTTGGAAATGCAGATGGAACAGAGGAAGAAATGAAAGCTGCGGCAGAGACAGCACAGGCAGCAGAGTTTATTGAGACAAAGAGAAAACAATATGAAAGTTCCATTGCCCAAGGCGGAACAAATGTATCCGGAGGACAGAAACAAAGACTCTCTATTGCCCGAGCAATTGCAAAACATCCGGATATCTTTATTTTTGATGATAGTTTTTCAGCGCTGGATTATAAAACAGATGTAGCGCTTCGGAGAGCATTGAAGAAACAGACAGCAGACAGTACTGTTTTAATTGTAGCACAGAGAATCAGCACGATTTTACATGCGGAGCAGATTATTGTATTGGATGATGGAGAGGTTGCAGGAATCGGAACACATCAGGAACTGTTGGCTAATTGTGAAGTTTACCGGCAGATTGCAGAGTCACAACTTTCAGAAGAAGAGTTGAATGGAAAGGAGGCAAACAGTCATGCATAAACATCATGGTTCGGGAAATGTAGAAAAAGCAAAAGATTTTAAAGGGACTTTTAAGAAACTAATTCGTTACATGAGCGCGTATAAAATTCAAATGCTGTTTGTTGCCATATTTGCAATTGGAGGAACAGTATTTAATATTGTAGGGCCTAAGATTTTGGGAAAAGCAACAACAGAAATCTTTAACGGATTGGTAAGTAAAGTATCTGGCGGGGCAGGCATGGATTTTGAGAAAATTGCACAGATTCTTCTTTTTACACTTGCTTTGTATGTAATCAGTTCAGCCCTATCGTTTGTTCAAGGATTGATTATGACAGGGATTTCTCAAAAGACCACGTATCGTCTTAGAAAAGAAATTTCCGAAAAGATTAATCGTATGCCAATGCGTTATTTTGATACAAAGACACATGGAGAAGTATTGTCTAGAGTGACAAATGATGTTGATACACTGGGGCATAGTTTGAATCAAAGTGCAACCCAGATGATTACATCAGTGACTACGATTATTGGAGTTCTGGTAATGATGCTTTCTATTAGTCCATTGATGACGGTGGTAGCATTGTTGATTCTTCCTATATCTATGACAATGATTTCACGAATTATGAAGCGTTCGCAGAAATATTTCCGAGGACAGCAGGAATATCTGGGAAATGTCAATGGTCAAGTAGAAGAAGTATATTCCGGACATAATATTGTGAAGGCATTCAATAAGGAAGATGACATGATCAGGACTTTTGAAGAAACAAACGATCAATTGTATGAATCCGCATGGAAATCACAATTCTTTTCCGGAATGATGATGCCAATTATGTCTTTTGTAGGAAACCTTGGTTATGTAGCAGTTGCTATATTAGGTGGATTTTTGGCAATCAAAAAAACAATAGAGGTCGGAGATATCCAGTCCTTTATCCAGTATGTAAGAAACTTTACACAACCTATTCAGCAAGTCGCACAAGTGGCAAATATGCTGCAGTCTACAGCAGCTGCATCTGAACGAGTCTTTGAATTTCTAGAAGAAGAGGAAGAAGATGTGATCGTTGAAAATCCTGTAAGTGTGGAAGGATTGAAAGGAAATGTAGAATTTGATCATGTGCATTTTGGATATAATGAAGACAAAGTTATCGTAAATGATTTTTCGGCGAAAATCAAAGAAGGACAAAAAATAGCAATCGTAGGACCTACTGGGGCAGGAAAAACAACGATGATTAAGCTGTTGATGCGCTTTTATGATGTCAATGGCGGAGCGATTCTGATAGATGGACATAATGTGAAAGATTTCAATAGAAGTGAACTCCGTCAGATGTTCGGAATGGTATTGCAGGATACATGGTTATTCCACGGCAGCATCAAAGACAATATAAAGTATGGAAAATTAGATGCAACAGATGAAGAAGTCATCGAAGCAGCAAAAGCAGCCAGAGTACACCGATTTGTACAGACACTGCCCGGTGGATATGATATGGAATTAAATGAAGAGGCAAGTAACGTATCACAGGGACAAAAACAATTACTTACAATAGCCAGAGCCATATTGGCAGATCCTAAAATACTGATACTTGATGAGGCAACAAGTTCCGTAGACACAAGAACGGAAATTCAAATACAAAAAGCAATGGATACCTTAATGAAAGGACGAACCAGTTTCGTAATAGCACATCGCTTATCCACAATACGCGATGCAGATTTAATCTTAGTCATGAAAGACGGAGACATCCTCGAACAAGGCAACCACGAAACCCTCCTAGCCCAAAACGGATTCTACGCAGAATTATACAAGTCACAATTTGAAAAAGCTACAAGCTGTGCATAAATCATGGAAAGAACACAATAGGGAGTGCTTGCATTCACTATTGTGTTCTTTTTATGATTTATATACGGCGCCAGCCGTCAGCGAGATGAAGCAAAGCGGAATCGAGCTGAAAGCACAGCTTGTACAAACGTCAGTAGTAGCGGCGCCAGCCGTCAACCGGCGCATACGAAGTATGAGGCGGTTGAAAGCAAAGCGGAATCGAGCTGAAAGCACAGCTTGTACAAGCACCAGTATAGCGGCGCCAGCCGTCAGCGAGATGAAGCAAAGCGGAATCGAGCTGAAAGCACAGCTTGTGCAAGCGTCAGTAGTAGCGGCGCCAGCCGTCAACCGGCGCATACTTTAATTCAGATTAAATGCAACAAAATTGTGTAATGATGTGTGTAATGATGTTACTCTTGTAAAAGGCTGAATTTCCCTCTATAATGTAGAAAGACGTTCATATGAATAGAAAAAGGTAGAAAAGAGAGTTATATCATGGGACTGACACACTTTGATGAAAATGGAAAAGCAGTTATGGTAGATGTGACAGACAAGGCAGATACCGTTCGTGAGGCAACTGCTGTAGGAAAAATATTAGTAAGCAGGCAAGTGTACGATGCCATTGTTGCAGGGACGATTGGAAAAGGAGATGTGCTTGGCGTTGCAACAACAGCAGGAATTATGGGAGCAAAGCGTACTTCTGAATTAATTCCCATGTGTCATATACTGCCAATTACAAAATGTCGGGTCAACTTTGAAATGGAGCCGGAGGAATGTGCGATATATTGCACTTGTACAGTAAAAGTAACCGGAAAAACCGGAGTGGAGATGGAGGCGTTGACAGGAGTTAGCGTGGCACTTTTGACCATTTATGATATGTGTAAGGCGCTGGACAAATCAATGGAGATTGGAGAAGTTTATCTTCAGAGAAAAACTGGCGGCAAAAGTGGAGAAGTAAGAAATGAAAAGAGAGAAAAAGAACTGAGACTCTGGTGATAGGATAGAGCATATAGAGGGGGAGTCTATGAGAAAAACAGTCAAAAAAATACGAGTATTGTATTTCATGATAGGATTGTTGGGAATTGGACTTATCGGATGTAGAGATGATGATGCAGAAGTAAGGCAGACAAGTGCAGAACCGGTGGCAGAGCAGGAAGAACAAACAAAGTCTGAATCAGAAGAACAAGCACAAAAACAGAAACAGTATGTTTTTTATGATGTAGAAGAGAATCGCTATGAGGCAGAATTATTGAAAGATTTTCCAAAATGTTCCTATGATTTTTCAAATTTAACAGAAAAAAATGGATTTAAAATATATGAAGATAAAAATACAGGAATCAAATCAAAACTTGGAATTGATGTTTCTGAATTTCAAGGCGAGGTGGATTGGCAGGAGGTCAAAAACAGCGGCATAGAGTTTGTAATTGTCCGCATGGGATATCGAGGCTATGGAGAGAGTGGTACTTTGGTCGTAGATCCGATGTTTGATGCACATGTAAAAGGTGCAATGGATGCAGGCCTTCAAGTGGGGGTCTATTTCTTTTCGCAAGCAATTTCAGACGAAGAGGCAAAGGAAGAGGCTGCATTTGTCTTAGAGCATATAGAGCCCTATCATCTGACCGGACCGGTTATTTTTGATACAGAAGAGATTAAATATGATACTGCCCGGACAGATCATAATACAGTAGAGCAATTTACAGATTATTGCATCATTTTCTGTGATGAGATAAAAAAAGCGGGATATGAAACAATGATTTATGCAAATATGAAATGGATGGCGTTCACATTGGATTTGACCAGATTGACGAAATATCCGTTCTGGTATGCGGATTATCATGATATCCCACAGTGTCCGTATGAATATGCTATCTGGCAGTATACAGAAACAGGGAGTGTTCCGGGGGTTAAAGGCAATGTAGATATTAATTTATGGTTTCAACAAGAAAATAAATAAAATGTCAAAAGAAAGGAAAAAATGACTATGAAATGGAATAAATTTCGACTAAAAACTACAACAGAGGCAGAAGATATTGTCAGCAGTATGCTGGCAGATTTGGGCGTTGAAGGCGTACAGATTGAGGACAAGGTTCCGTTGACAGCGGCAGATAAAGAGCAGATGTTTGTAGATATCCTTCCGGAAATAGAAATGGATGACGGCGTTGCATATTTAAGTTTTTATCTAGATTCTGAGATGGAGAAAACAGAGACAGAAGCACTGCTTGCGAACATAAAACAAGAATTAAAGGAAATGTCAGAGTTTATGGACCTTGGAGAATGCACAATTGAAGAATCTCAGACAGAAGATATTGATTGGGTAAATAACTGGAAAAAGTATTTCCATCAGTTCTATGTGGATGATATTTTGATTATTCCGTCATGGGAAGATGTAAAACCGGAAGACAGTGATAAAATGGTGATTCATATTGATCCGGGTACTGCCTTTGGAACCGGAATGCATGAGACAACACAGCTTTGTATTCGGCAGATCCGCAAATATGTGACACCGGAGACAAAGATTTTAGATGTGGGATGTGGCAGCGGGATCTTGGGAATGCTTGCATTGAAATTTGGGGCGGCTTATTCTGTGGGAACAGATTTGGACCCGTGTGCGATTGATGCAACCCATGAAAATATGGAAGTTAATGGGATTCGAAAAGATCAGTATGAGATTATGATTGGAAATATCATTGATGATAAAGCGGTTCAAGATAAGGTTGGTTATGAAACTTATGATATCGTAGCAGCCAATATTCTGGCTCCGGTATTGGTGGAATTGACACCGGTGATTGTAAATCAGATGAAACCGGGAGCTGTATATATTACAAGCGGAATCATTGATGATAAGGAAGAAATGGTTGTTGAGGCAGTAAAAAAAGCTGGTCTGGAAGTGCTGGAGGTAACATATCAAGGCGAGTGGGTTTCTGTTACAGCAAGGAAGAATGCTTGATTTTAGAAAGGAATTAGGAGAATGCATCATTTTTTTGCAGAGCCGTCTCAGATTGCAGACGGGAAAGTGACAATTATCGGAGCAGATGTAAATCATATGAAAAATGTGCTGCGGATGAAACCGGGAGAACGAGTAGAAATCAGTGATGGAGATGGTCTGCGTTACATTTGTGTATTAGAGACATTTGCAGATGAATGCGTATATTTACGGATAGAAGATGTTGAGGCGGATGCAGCAGAGCTTTCATCAAAAATCTATTTGTTCCAAGGTTTGCCTAAGAGTGATAAAATGGAATTGATTATTCAGAAGGCTGTGGAATTGGGAGCATTTGAGGTGATTCCGGTTGTTACAAAGCGAGCGGTTGTAAAGTTGGATGAGAAAAAGGCGGCGAAGAAAGTGCAGCGGTGGAATGCCATTGCAGAAGGCGCTGCAAAACAGTCAGGAAGATCCATTGTGCCGGCGGTTCACGAAGTTCTTTCTTATTCAGATGCGTTGCAGTATGCACAGCAGATGGATGTGCGTTTGATTCCTTATGAGAAAGCAAGCGGAATGGAAGTAACGAGACAAGCAGTCAAAACAATTCAGCCGGGGCAGTCAGTGGCAATTTTTATCGGTCCTGAAGGTGGATTTGAAGAAACAGAAGTGGAGCAGGCAAAAGCAGCCGGAAGTCTGCCGATTTCATTGGGAAAGAGAATTTTACGGACAGAAACGGCGGGACTTGCTGTCCTCTCTGTTTTGATGTATCATCTGGAATGTATGACCATATAATATAAAATAAGAAGATAAAGGAAGGATATCATGGAAGTTTATTTGGATAATTCGGCAACAACAAGATGTTATCCGGAAGTTGGCGAACTGGTTTATAAAGTAATGTGTAAGGATTATGGCAATCCGTCTTCCATGCATCAGAAAGGTGTAGAGGCGGAACATTATATAAAAGATGCGAAGGAAATCCTTGCAAAGTTGTTAAAGGTCAATACAAAGGAGATTTTCTTTACATCCGGTGGGACAGAGAGTGATAATTTGGCGCTGGTTGGTGCGGCAAGAGCAAACCGTCGGTCGGGAAATCATCTGATCACGTCTTCGATTGAGCATCCTGCAATTTTAAATACCATGCGTCATCTGGAAGAAGAGGAGGGATTTCGTGTAACCTATCTTCCCGTAGATGCAAATGGACAGATAAAGTTAGATGCTCTGAGAGAGGCTCTTTGTGAAGATACAATTCTGGTTTCAGTGATGTATGTTAATAACGAAGTAGGCTCGGTACAGCCGATTGAAGAGGCTGTAAAGATTGTAAAAGAATACAATCCAAAGATTTTATTTCATACAGATGCGGTGCAGGGATTTGGAAAATATCGTATTTATCCAAAACGTATTGGAATTGACATGCTTTCCGCAAGCGGTCACAAAATCCATGGACCGAAAGGAATCGGCTTTATTTATATAAATGAAAAGGTAAAAATAGTACCGATTCTTTATGGCGGTGAGCAGCAGAAGAATATTCGCTCTGGAACCGAAAATGTACCGGGGATTGCAGGTTTGGGGCTTGCGGCAAAAATGATTTATCAGGATTTGGATATGAAGGTGGCTTTGATGCGGGAATTAAAGTCATATTTTCTAGAAGGAATACAGAAACTGGAGCATACAACGGTGCATGGGCTGACAGATGAAAACAGTGCTCCGCATATTATCAGTGTAGGAATTGCAGGTGTGCGGAGCGAGGTGGTGCTGCATACATTAGAGGAAAAAGAAATCTATGTATCTTCCGGTTCTGCATGTGCTTCTAATCATCCTGCAATTAGTGGTGTTTTGAAAGGGATTGGCGCAGCACAAGAATATTTGGATGCAACATTAAGATTTAGTATGTCAGAATTTACAACAAAAGAAGAAATTGACTATACATTGGAAACATTATATAATTGTGTACCGATGTTACGAAAATATACCCGTCATTAAATTCGGGGAAGAAAATAGAAAAACTACAGATAAAAAAGGAGATGATAAGAACATGAAATTTCATTCATTTTTGATTAAATATGGAGAAATCGGAATTAAAGGAAAGAACCGTTATCTGTTTGAAGATGCGCTGGTGCGCCAGATTCGTTTTGCTTTGAAAGATGTAGACGGTGAGTTTTATGTGCACAAATCATATGGAAGGGTGTATGTAGACTGTAATGGCGAGTATGACTATGAAGAGACTGTTGAAAGTTTGAAACGAGTATTTGGAATTGTCGGAATCTGCCCGGTTGTCCGTCTGGAAGATAAGGGCTTTGAGCAGTTAAAGCAGGATGTTGTTGCCTATGTGGAGGAAATGTATCCGGATAAAAATCAGACCTTTAAAGTAGAGGCAAGAAGAAGTAAGAAGTCTTATCCGAAGACTTCAATGGAAATCAATTGCGATTTGGGCGAGGTGATTCTGGAGACTTATCCGGAAATGAAAGTAGATGTTCACAATCCGGATATCCGTTTGAATGTAGAGATTAGAGAAGAGATTTATCTGTATTCCGAGATTATACCGGGACCGGGTGGTATGCCGGTTGGAACAAACGGAAGCGCAATGCTGCTGCTCTCCGGTGGAATCGATAGTCCGGTGGCAGGTTACATGGTTGCAAAACGTGGTGTAGAATTAGAAGCAACTTATTTTCATGCGCCTCCGTACACAAGTGAGCGAGCCAAAGAGAAAGTAGTAGATTTGGCGAAATTGGTTTCCAAATATGCTGGTCCAATCAAGCTGCATGTAGTAAACTTTACAGATATTCAGTTATATATTTATGAGAAATGTCCGCATGAAGAACTGACAATTATTATGCGTCGTTATATGATGAAGATTGCGGAACATTTTGCAAAGAAAGACGGATGTCTGGGATTGATTACAGGAGAAAGTATCGGACAGGTGGCGAGCCAGACAATGCAGAGTCTTGCGGCAACAAATGCAGTATGTACATTGCCGGTATATCGTCCTTTGATTGGATTTGATAAGAGAGATATTGTAGCAATTTCAGAGCAGATTGACACTTATGAAACTTCGATTCAGCCGTTTGAGGATTGTTGTACAATTTTTGTGGCAAAACATCCGGTGACAAAGCCGAATCTGGAGCGAATCGAAAAATCAGAACTGAATCTGACAGAAAAGATTGATGAATTGGTGCAGGAAGCAATTGATTCTGTGGAGATAATTAAAGTAAAATAATAAGATAATGAAAAGAGGCTGCCTCCAAGGAGACAGCCTCAATGTAATCAATACAATGTAATTAATAGTAAGTTCGTTATCTGAACATTATTTGATAATGTAGGAATCTAATGCAGCCAGGATGCTATCCAAGTCTCCGTCCGCATGAATATTGAGGTCGATTGGCTTAGAGAGGTCTAAACTGAAAATTCCCATGATAGATTTGGCATCAATTACATATCTGCCGGATACTAAATCAAAATCATTATCATACTTTGTAATTTCATTTACAAATGATTTTACTTTGTCGATTGAATTTAAAGAAATCTGTACGGTTTTCATCACGATAATCCTCCTTGCATAAGTTAATATATGGGTCAATACCCTATGAACATTTTACGAGAAGATAGATTAAAAGTCAAGGAAGAGAAAATAAAAAATGGATAAAACGGAGAGAAGATATATGGGTAAAAAAGTAGCACTTCATAATTTGGGCTGTAAGGTAAATGCATACGAAACAGAGGCCATGCAGGAGATGCTGGAGCAGGCCGGATATACGATTATGCCATTCAAAGAAGGGGCGGACGTATATGTGATTAACACATGCACAGTGACAAATATTGCGGATCGTAAATCCAGGCAGATGCTGCATCGGGCAAGAAAAATGAATCCGGACGCAATTGTAGTTGCAGCCGGCTGTTATGTTCAGGCGCAGGCAGAGCATGGAGAAATAGATGAATGTATTGATATTGTTATAGGGAATAATAAGAAAAAGGATCTGATTCCGCTGTTGGAACAGTACTTTCAAAAACGAGAAAAAGAAAATGCAGTCATTGATATCAATCATACAAAAGAATATGAAGAACTTCATTTGAGTAAAACAGGAGGACATACACGTGCTTATATTAAAGTGCAGGATGGATGCAATCAATTTTGCACATATTGTATCATTCCGTATGCAAGAGGCCGCGTGAGAAGTCGCAGTCTGGAAAGCGTGCTGGAGGAGGTGCGGAATCTGGCGGCGCACGGATATCGTGAGGTTGTGCTGACAGGAATTCATCTGAGCTCTTACGGAATTGATTTAAAGGATACAGATTTGCTGCAGCTGATTCAGGCAGTTCATGAAATAGAAGGAATCAAACGAATTCGACTGGGTTCTTTGGAACCGAGGATTATTACAGAAGAATTTGCACGGACGATCGCGGCGCTGCCTAAAATGTGTCCGCATTTTCATCTGTCTTTGCAAAGTGGCTGTAATGCAACGCTTCAAAGAATGAATCGGAGATATTCTGCAGAAGAATATTTTGAGAAATGTCAGCTGCTGCGGAAATATTTTGACAATCCGGCGTTAACTACAGACGTGATTGTTGGTTTTCCGGGAGAAACAGAAGAAGAATTTGAAGAATCTCGAGCATTTGTGGACAAGGTGGATTTTTATGAGACACATATTTTTAAATATTCCAGAAGAGAAGGTACAAAAGCGGCTGTGATGGAACATCAGATTGCAGAACAGGACAAGGCAAAGCGTAGCGCCGTAATGATTGAAATGGGACAGAAAAAGCAGGCGCAGTATGAGGCGGCTTTCTATGGAAAGCAGGTAGAAGTGCTGGTGGAAGAGAAGGTACAGATAGAAGGAACGGAGTATTGGATTGGACACACAAAGGAATATATGAAAGTGGCATTACAATCTGAAAATAATTTAGAAAATCAGCTTTTAACGATTACGTTAAATCAGGATGCAAAAATTATTCATTGAATTTTGTGTGGGATTATATTAGAATGATAAGTAGGGATTCTGGCAAAATTGTCGGATAATTGTGATTTTAGGAATCATAAATGGCACACGCAAATGACGAAATATGGAGGTAAAAAGATGAGTGATTTGAGTAATACACAGTTCTTTCAGGTAGAACCGGGACCACAGATTTCAGCAAAAGATATCCTGGAAATTGTGTTTAAAGCATTAAAAGAAAAAGGGTATAATCCGGTGAATCAGATCGTTGGATATATCATGTCCGGAGATCCGACTTATGTTACAAGTTATAATGGAGCAAGAAGTCTGATTATGAAAGTGGAAAGAGATGAGCTCGTAGAAGAATTATTGAAGTCGTATATCGAGCATAATTCTTGGGAATAATCAATCATGAGAATTATGGGATTGGATTATGGAACCAAAACAGTCGGTGTTGCAATTAGTGATGCCCTGTGTCTGACTGCGCAGGGGATCGAAACAATTACGCGCAAGGAGGAAAATAAACTTCGGCGTACCTGTGCGCGTATTGAAGAGTTGATTCGTGAATATGAAGTGGAACAGATTGTTCTTGGATTTCCAAAACATATGAATAATGATATTGGAGAGCGGGCGGAGAAATCTTTGGAATTTAAAGAGATGCTCGAACGCAGAACTGGTCTTGAAGTTGTGATGTGGGATGAACGTCTTACAACTGTTTCCGCAGAACGGACACTGATGGAGAGTGGGGTAAGACGCGAAGACCGAAAAAAATACATAGATAAGATTGCCGCAGTTTTTATTTTACAGGGCTATCTGGATTCGGTTTCGAGAGCATAGACAAGTGCAGAAGTTTAAGAATAAGGGAGTATAAGAATGGAAAAAATTCAGTTTACATTTGATGAAACAAATGAGACAGTGGAGTTCTTTGTACTGGAACAGACAATGATTAATGGGACAGGATATATTCTAGTTACAGATTCGGAAGAAGATGATGCTGAGTGTCTTATTTTAAAGGATACAAGTGCAAAGGATGATAGTGACAGTGTTTACGAGATTGTAGAAGACGATACAGAACTGATAGCAGTTTCCAAAGTATTTGAAGAATTGTTGGAAGATGTTGATATAGAGATGTAACTATATATACATAATTTATATAAAATGGAGGTGTTAGTATTTGAGAAAAGAGTTGAAAGGAAAGCTGCGTATCATTCCGTTGGGCGGACTGGAGCAGATCGGTATGAATATTACTGCCTTTGAATATGGAGACAGTATTATTGTGGTGGATTGTGGTCTGGCCTTTCCGGAAGATGATATGCTTGGAATTGATCTGGTGATTCCGGATGTTACCTATCTTAAGGATAATATCGAGAAGGTAAAAGGGTTTGTGATCACGCATGGTCACGAGGATCATATTGGGGCGCTGCCGTATATATTGAAGGAGTTGAATCTTCCGATTTATACAACAAAGCTTACAATGGGAATCATTGAGAACAAATTAAAAGAGCATAATTTGCTGCGTAGCACAAGAAGAAAGGTTGTAAGACATGGACAGTCTATTAATTTGGGACAGTTCCGTATCGAATTTATTAAAACAAATCACAGCATTCAGGATGCGTCCGCACTGGCAATTTATTCTCCGGCAGGAACGGTGGTGCATACGGGAGACTTTAAGGTAGACTATACACCAGTGTTTGGTGATGCGATTGACCTGCAGCGATTTGCAGAGATTGGAAAAAAGGGCGTTCTGGCATTGATGTCAGACAGTACCAATGCTGAGCGGAAGGGATTTACTCAATCTGAAAGAACCGTAGGAATTACGTTTGATCATATTTTTGCAGAACATCAGAATACCCGTATCATTATTGCTACATTTGCGTCAAATGTAGACCGGGTACAGCAGATTATCAATTCCGCTTATAAATATGGAAGAAAGGTTGTTGTAGAAGGAAGAAGTATGGTGAATATCATTTCTACAGCTTCTGAACTTGGATATTTGAATGTTCCGGAGAACACATTGATTGAAATTGATGCGATGCGTAATTATCCTCCGGAGAAAATGGTGCTGATTACAACCGGAAGTCAGGGCGAATCCATGGCTGCGTTGTCACGTATGGCTGCAGATGTTCATCGAAAGGTAACGATTCAGCCAAATGATACGATTATTTTTAGTTCCAATCCGATTCCCGGAAATGAAAAGTCAGTATCCAGAGTAATTAATGAATTATCTGCAAAAGGAGCAAATGTTATTTTCCAGGATGCGCATGTGTCAGGACATGCCTGTCAGGAAGAATTAAAGCTCATTTATTCTCTTGTAAAACCGAAATATGCAATTCCTGTTCATGGCGAGTATCGTCATTTGAAGGCAAATGCTGAGATTGCCAAGAACCTTGGAATTCCATCAGAGAATATCTTTATTATGCAGTCTGGAGATGTGCTGGCGCTGGATCAGGAATCTGCTAAAGTCGTGGATAAAGTGCATACAGGAGCGATTCTGGTAGATGGATTGGGCGTGGGAGATGTAGGGAATATTGTACTTCGAGACAGACAGCACCTGGCAGAAGATGGAATTATTATTGTAGTATTAACTCTTGAAAAAGGGACAAATCGTTTGTTGGCAGGTCCGGATATTGTTTCTCGTGGATTTGTATATGTGCGTGAATCTGAAGGGTTGATGGAGGAAGCAAGACAAGTTGTTTCAGAGAGTTTGGATAAATGTCTGTCTAACAGATATGCAGACTGGAATAAGATCAAGCTTACTATTCGTGATACAATGAATGATTATATTTGGAAGAAGACGAAGAGAAGACCAATGATTATCCCGATTATAATGGATGTATAGAATGATGATAGTAGACGAACGAATTGTAACGTTCATCAATTCTATGGAGACAGAGAACAGTGAAATATTGGAAGTAATTGAGAGAGAAGCTTTGGATTCATACGTGCCAATCATACGGAAAGAAATGCAAAGCTTTCTCAAGTTGCTTTTGAGTATACAAAAACCTATGCGCGTTCTGGAAGTCGGAACTGCCGTAGGTTTCTCTGCGTTATTGATGAGCGAATATTTACCGGATGGGGCAACCATCACAACGATTGAAAATTATGACAAACGAATTCCAATTGCACGCAAAAATTTTGAACGTGCAGGGAAGGAGCATATGATCACACTGCTGGAAGGAGATGCGCAGGAAGTTCTGAAAACTTTGGAAGGCGAGTATGATTTTATTTTTATGGATGCAGCAAAAGGACAATATATACATTTTCTGCCGGATATTTTGCGACTGCTTCGGGCAGGTGGACTGCTTGTATCGGATAATGTGATGCAGGAAGGTACGATTGTAGAATCACGATTTGGTGTGGAGCGTAGAGATCGAACTATCCATGCAAGGATGCGGGAGTATTTATATGTCTTAAAGCATCATGAAGCGTTGATCACGTCAATTGTGCCGTTAGGTGACGGCGTGGCATTGAGTGTAAAGAAGGAGATAGAAAAAGATGGCGAGACATCCTGAGTTATTGATTCCGGCGAGTAGTCTGGAAGTGTTAAAAACAGCAGTAATATTTGGGGCAGATGCAGTGTATATTGGAGGCGAAGCATTTGGCCTCAGGGCAAAGGCAAAGAATTTTTCCATGGAAGATATGAAAGAGGGAATTGCATTTGCGCATGAACATGATGTAAAAGTCTACGTGACTGCCAATATTTTGGCGCATAATGAGGATCTGGAGGGCGTACGGAAATATTTTGGTGAATTAAAAGAAATCAAACCAGATGGATTGATTATTGCGGATCCGGGAGTTTTTGAGATTGCGAAAGAAGTATGCCCGGAGATTGAACGGCATATCAGCACACAGGCAAACAATACAAATTACGGAACTTATAACTTCTGGTATAAACAAGGGGCAAGCCGTGTAGTTTCAGCCAGGGAATTATCTATGAAAGAAATCAAAGAACTGCGTGAAAATATTCCGGCAGATTTGGAGATTGAGACATTTATCCATGGAGCAATGTGTATTTCCTATTCCGGACGGTGCTTGCTCAGTAATTATTTTACAGGGCGTGATGCAAATCGTGGAGCTTGTACACACCCTTGCCGTTGGAAATATGCTGTTGTGGAAGAGACAAGGCCGGGAGAATATATGCCGGTTTATGAAAATGAACGGGGAACGTATATTTTTAATTCAAAAGATCTGTGTATGATCGAATATATTCCAGAATTGATTGATGCTGGTATTGACAGTCTGAAAATTGAGGGCCGGATGAAGACTGCGCTGTATGTGGCAACGGTGGCAAGAACGTATAGAAAAGCATTGGATGATTATCAGAAGGATCCGGAACTGTATCGGGAAAATATGCCATGGTATTTGGAACAGATTTCAAATTGCACGTATCGCCAGTTTACAACTGGATTCTTTTTTGGTAAGCCGGATGAAAATACCCAGATTTATGACAGCAATACTTATGTGAAAGAGTACACGTATTTGGGAATTGTAGGAGAGGAAAAGAACGGCTTATACCGGATTGAACAGCGCAACAAGTTCTCAGTAGGTGAGACAATCGAAATTATGAAACCGGACGGACGTAATGTTGAGGTAATTGTAAAACGGATTGTCAATGAAGAAGGTGAAGAGCAGGAGAGTGCGCCGCATCCAAAGCAGGTTCTGTATGTGGACCTGGCCGGGCAGGCAGAAAAATACGATATCCTGCGCAGGGCAGAAGTAGAGTAAAATGAATTTTGCTGTTCTTTTTCATTAGAATATTGCTATCTGTATAATAATTCAGCAATTTATCACACTAAAACGACAAATTCTATTGCATATTTATGCAAATTCCGCTATAATGTTACCGTTGTGACTAATGAAAAGGAGAGAGGATATGAACGACAAAGAATTCAAGCCATATATCCCTGCCGAGAAGGTAACCCCTGAATTGACAGTAACATCTATCGTTATGGGTATTCTTCTTGCAGTAATATTTGGCGCAGCAAATGCATATCTCGGATTACGTGTTGGTATGACAGTATCTGCATCCATTCCGGCGGCAGTTATTTCCATGGGTGTAATTCGTGTGATCATGCGCAAAAACTCCATTTTGGAGAGTAACGTAGTACAGACAATTGGTTCTGCAGGAGAGTCTCTGGCAGCAGGTGCAATCTTCACATTGCCGGCACTTTTCTTGTGGGCAGCAGAAGGTAAGATGGACAAACCGGGTATCGTAGAGATTACAATTATCGCATTGCTCGGTGGACTTCTGGGTGTATTCTTCATGGTACCGCTTCGTAATGCTCTGATTGTAAAGGAGCACGGAACATTGCCATATCCGGAAGGAACTGCTTGTGCAGAAGTTCTTCTTGCAGGTGAAGAAGGCGGAGCAAATGCATCTACAGTATTTGCAGGGCTTGGAATTGCCGCTTTTTTCAAATTTGTTATTGATGGATTAAAGCTCGTTCCAAGCGAAGTATCTTTACGTGTAAAAGGTTTTGCAGGAGAAATCGGAACTCAAATTTATCCGGCTGTTATGTCAGTTGGTTACATTTGTGGACCTAGAATTTCATCCTATATGTTTGCCGGTGGATGTATCAGCTGGCTTGTATTGATTCCGTTGGTAGTACTGTTTGGTGGAGATATGGTTCTCTATCCGGGAACAGCGCCGATTGCTGAGATGTTCGCAGACGGTGGAGCTAGTGCTATCTGGGGAAGTTATATTCGTTACATCGGTGCAGGAGCTCTGGCAGCCGGTGGTATCATCAGTTTGGTTAAATCTCTTCCATTGATCGTGCGTACATTCCGCGATGCAATGAAGAGCATGAAGGGCGGACTGGGAAGTGACAGCAATGCTCGTACAGCTCAGGATTTGAGCATGAAGTTCATTCTGTTCGCTATTTTGGTTCTGACACTGCTTGTATGGCTTGTACCGGCTATTCCGGTAACATTGGTTGGAGCAATCATCGTAGTAATCTTTGGATTCTTCTTTGCTACTGTATCTTCCAGAATGGTAGGTCTGGTAGGAAGCTCTAACAACCCGGTATCCGGTATGGCAATCGCTACACTGTTATTTGCTACAATCATCTTGAAACTTACAGGAGATGTTGGAGCACATGGTATGCAGGGCGCAATCGCAATCGGATCCATTATTTGTATCGTAGCAGCTATCGCTGGTGATACATCTCAGGATTTGAAGACTGGTTATCTGTTGGGTGCAACACCGAAGAAACAGCAGATTGGTGAAGTTCTTGGTGTTGTTTCAGCTGCATTTGCAATCGGTGGAGTTTTATATCTGCTGGACGCAGCTTGGGGATTTGGTTCCGAACAGCTCGGAGCACCACAGGCTATGTTGATGAAGATGATCATCGAAGGTGTTATGGATGGAAATCTTCCATGGGCACTTGTATTTACAGGAGTATTCCTTGCAGTAGTAGTTGAGATTCTCGGAATCCCGGTACTTCCGTTTGCAATCGGTGTATATTTGCCAGTACAGCTTAATGCTTGTATCATGGTTGGTGGTCTGCTTCGTCTTGGTGTTGAGAAATACAGCGCTAAGAAGGCAAACAAAGATGCTATCGTTAATGATGGTGTACTGTTCTGTTCAGGTATGATTGCAGGAGAGGGGCTTGTTGGTATTTTGCTGGCTCTGTTCGCAATTGCTGGAATTGACAAAGTGATTGATCTTTCTGGTAAATTAAATCTGGCACCGGCTGTTGCTAACATCGGAAGCCTTGTAGTATTTGCGTTGATTATTTTAACAGTTTTGAAATTCTCTGTTTGGAAAAAGAGAAAAGAGAGTAAATAATCATGAAGAAGAAAAAGAATGTGATTTCAGAGAATTATCTGGAACAGATTCCGATGCGACCGGAAGAAATTTCGTGGAGCACAGATGAAAAAGGAATCGTGACACT
>Garnier_p2__coassemble_994_pt1 | contig 46887 bp, 42 predicted proteins | sample Garnier_p2__metabat2_low_PE_029 | metagenome-assembled genome bin Garnier_p2 | reverse complement strand
ATACGATAATAGAAGAGAATTTTACTATTATTTATTATAACAAGAAATGAGGATTTCTATGCATTACGACGCACAATTAGATTTTGTTAATCGTTTATTACACAATTTTCACATTCATACAACAATTATTAATTCCGCTTATCAAGAAATTCCGGAATTCGACCTTGGACTCCGCCGTATGATTTACAACGAAACGGATTACAAAAAATTATTTACAAATACACCCCCGATGATTCAATCAAATACGATTTATCGTATTCAAGATCCTTTTTTTTGTAACTATATATGTATCCAGCTTCCAGATCCCGGAAAACCACCATGTTACTTGTTTATTGGCCCATATTCTACCCGCGAAATTACAAAACATCTTTTGCTGAACCTGGCGGAACGCCTCACACTTTCTCCGCAAAAATTTAATGAGCTGCAAAAATTTTATACAAGCCTCATTATGATTTCGGATGAAGATGCACTCTTCTCTCTTGCCACAACATTAGGTGAATATCTTTGGGGCGGCTTAGAAAACTTTACGGTAGAAACAATTGATAATAGACTCTCTGATAATACAGAGCCAATCACGTCACGCTCTGATATGCCTGATACAGAAGACGCTTTCTTCGCTATGGAAAATTTGGAAAAGCGCTATGAGGCCGAAAATCTTTTAATCCATGCAATCTCTCAAGGCCTAGTACATAAAGCTGAAATGGCACTCACCAGCAATTCTTTCCTGACACTAGAACAACGTGTTCCTGACCCTGTCCGTAACATTAAAAATTATTGCATTATTATGAACACCTTGCTTCGGAAAGGTGCTGAACAAGGTTCTGTGCATCCCATACATATTGACAACCTTTCCTCTCGATTTGCACGAAAAATCGAACAAATCACGACTCCGGAAGGTGGTACAGCACTGCAAAAGGAAATGATTCATAAATACTGTCTTTTAGTAAAGAATCATTCTATGAAGGGATTTTCACTTCTAGTCCAAAAAGTTGTCACTCGTATTGATTCGGACTTGACTGCCGACTTAAGTTTAAAGACACAGGCTCAATTGCTAAACGTAAATGCAAGCTATCTTTCTACTTTATTTAAGAAGGAAACAGGAATGACTTTGACCGATTATGTAAACAAAAAAAGAATGGAGAATGCCGTTTTTCTACTCAACTCAACCAATATGCAGATACAAAATATTGCACAATACTGTGGCATTCCAGATGTTAATTATTTTACAAAGATTTTCAAAAAATATATTGGGAAAACCCCTAAAGAATATCGGGGAGAGATTTCATAAAAGCTGATTTCTAATCAAACATATCCTTTTACTTTTAAAAGAGGGAATCGGTATTTTCACCGACTCCCCTCTTTTTTGTTTCCTTTACCTGACAGATACTGTCTGCTTTTTATATTCTTACAAATCAAATCCAAAATAACGAACTGCATTATTATAAGAAATTCCTTTGATGATCTTCTCCAACGTCTTGTAATCCGCTGGATATTCTCCATTTTCTATCCAGCCTCCAATCAGTTCGCAAAGAATTCGTCTAAAGTACTCATGTCTCGTATATGACAAAAAGCTTCTGGAATCAGTAAGCATTCCAATAAAGTTTCCAAGAAGACCAAGGCTTGCCAATGAGGTCATCTGCTCCGTCATTCCTGTCTTATGATCATTAAACCACCATGCACTACCCTGTTGGATCTTACCAGCGGTTTCCGGTCCCTGAAAACATCCAATAATTGTTCCAATGGCTGCATTATCTACTGGATTAAGCGAATATAAGATTGTTTTTGGCAATTCATCATGCTCCGCAAGTGCATTTAAATATGCCGCCATTTCAGAAGATGGTGCAAAGTTATTGATACAGTCAATCCCTGCATCCGGTCCAAGATTTCCAAAAATGCGCTGGTTATTGTCTCGTCTTACCCCATAATGCAGCTGCATTACCCAGTTTTTCTTATGATACTCTTTTCCAAGTGCTGTCATATAGGCAGTTTTAAACTGAAGCTCTTCCTGTCTGCTCACTTCTTCTCCCCGAAGACGTTTTGCAAAGATCTGTTCAATTACTTCCTCGCTTGCCGGCTGATACATGACATATTCCAACCCATGATCAGACACAGTACATCCATTTGCTTCAAAAAAATCCATTCTGTTTTTCAATGCTTTTATTAATGTATGGAAACTTTTTACCTGGATTCCACTTACAGCGCTTAGTTTTTCCAAATATTCTACATAATCTGCTTTTTCCAGATTCATAGCCTTGTCCGGTCTCCACGCTGGAAGCACCTGTACATCAAAAGAATCATCTTCTGCAATTTTCTTGTGCCACTCCAAAGAATCAATCGGATCATCTGTTGTACATACCAATGTTACATTTGATTGTTTAATCAAATTACGTGTACTCATTCCATCTTCTGCCAATTTTGCATTGCAAAGATTCCACACTTCTTCTGCAGTCTCTCCATTCAAATAACCATCGTATCCAAAATATCTTTTTAATTCCAAATGACTCCAATGATACAACGGATTTCCAATCGCCATCTCAAGCGTCTCTGCCCATTTTTGAAACTTCTCACGATCTGTAGCGTTACCTGTGATATACTTTTCTTCTACCCCATTTGAACGCATCTGGCGCCACTTATAATGATCTCCGCCTAACCATACCTGTGTAATGTTTTCAAACTTTCTATCTTCATAAATCTCCTGTGGATTTAAATGACAGTGATAATCTAAAATCGGCATCACCTCTGCATATTCATGATATAATTTCTGTGCAGTTGCTGTTGACAACAAAAAATCCTCATCCATAAACTGTTTCATTGTCTTACCTCCATTTCTCGTATTTTCATTATACAACGTTCACTTTTTCGATTCAATAATGGATTCCCCCATAAGTTCTTAACAGAAATATAGCTGCCACTTTCGTGACAGCTGTATTTCAGCATAGCAAATAGGGATTATTTATTATCTCTGGACACGTCCGGAAGCATCGCCACCGGCAAGTTTTGCAACTTCGTCCATAGAGACCATATTAAAGTCACCCTCGATGGAGTGTTTCAGACAAGATGCTGCAACAGCAAATTCAATTGTTGCCTGTGCATCATATCCGTTCAATGTTGCTGCAATCAGTCCGCCTCCGAAGCTGTCTCCGCCTCCAACGCGGTCTACGATATGCATCTTATATTTTTTACTAAAGTAATAGTCTGTTCCGTCAAATAACATTGCAGACCAGAGATTGTCATTTGCAGAAAGTGATTCACGCAATGTAATAGCCACTTTCTCGAATCCAAAACGATCAGCAAGCTGTTTTGCAACATCCTTGTAACCTTCATGATTTACTTCACCTGCATAAACATCTGTGTTTGCAGCCTTAATTCCAAATACATCAGAAGCATCTTCCTCATTCGCGATACAAACATCCACATATTTACAAAGCTCGCCCATTACCTGACCTGCTTTTTCTTTGCTCCAAAGTTTATTTCTGTAGTTCAAGTCACAAGAAATCTTAACTCCAGCTTCTTTTGCTGCTTTACATGCCTCCAGACAAATTGCTGCTACATTGTCATTCAATGCCGGTGTAATTCCTGTAAAATGGAACCACTCTGCACCGTCAAAGATTTCTTTCCAGTTAAAATCTTCCGGTGAAGCTGTATAGATAGAAGACCCTGCTCTGTCATAAATAACCTTAGACGGTCTCTGAGAAGCTCCTTTCTCTAAGAAATAAATTCCAACTCTGTCTCCGCCACGTGCGATATAAGAAGTATCAACACCATATTTTCTCAAAGAATTCACTGCTGCCTGTCCAATTTCATGTGTTGGAAGCTTCGTAACGAATTTCGCATCAAAACCATAGTTTGCAAGAGAAACTGCGACATTTGCCTCTCCTCCGCCATATGTTGCTCCAAATGTATCTGCCTGCACGAAACGATAATATCCTTCCGGTGCCAGTCTTAACATGATTTCTCCAAATGTAATAACTTTTTTACTCATAATATGCCTCTTTCTTCTCTATATATACTTACAATTATTTATTTCTGATATCTGCTACAAGTTGAACAGCCTCTTTTACAAGATTTTTGATGTCATCAAATTTTCCCTCTTTTACAAGGTCCCCCTTTACCATCCAGCTACCGCCACATGCAACAATCTTATCACAAGATAGATAACTTTCCAGATTCTTTGCATTTACCCCACCTGTTGGCATAAACTTCACTCCTACATACGGAGCTGCAAGTGCTTTAATTGTTGACACACCGCCAAACTGCTCTGCCGGGAAGAATTTTACAACCTTCAGACCACGTTTCACTGCCTGCGCTACTTCAGATGGTGTAATACATCCTGGGTATACCGGAATATCTTTACTTAGACAATAATCTACAATCTCAGGATCAAAACCTGGACTTACAATAAACTTTGCACCTGCTGCCACTGCACGGTCTACCTGCTCAATTGTAAGAACTGTACCTGCTCCTACAAACATATCCGGATATTCTGTCGTCATAATGCGAATAGACTCTTCTGCCGCCTCAGTACGGAAAGTAACCTCTGCACATGGAAGTCCTCCTTCACATAAAGCCTTTGCTAACGGTGCCGCATCTTTTGCATCATTCAAAACAACTACCGGTACGACGCCCATTTTATGGATAGTCTCTGATACATTACTCATTTTCTTATTCTCCTTATCTGCTCGCTCTTCTAGTTTCATATTGTGAAACCATATTCCATATTGTGAACCACTTATCTTTAATTATACTCATTATTCTTCCCTTGTCAACACATTTCCATCCATTTTTTTCATTACTTTTCTCATTCTTTTCTCATTGATATTTTAAAAGTTCCATGCTACAATACGACATAGCCAAATAGTTTCACATCATGAAACTACGTTTTATTATAGGAGGGTTTCCTTATGGGAAATGAACAACAAGATTTACAAAAAAATCCGATTCAAGTATCTGAGCGGATTTTTCATACAATCGAATGTCTCGCCCAAAACGGCGCCATGGGACTTCAGGAATTGAGCGCTGATTTGGGATTGAATAAAAGTACTGTACACCGCATTTTAAATTCTCTGATTTGCATGGATTATGTACGACAGGATTCTGAAACGTCCAAATACAGTCTGAGTTTTAAAATCTGCGGACTTTCCAATCAAATTCTGGCAAAGAACAGTATGATTGACATTGCCCGCCCCTACATCAAGGAGCTGTCATCAGCCTCCGGGGAGACAGTGCATCTCGTGCAGATTGACGGAATCAATGCAACTTATATAGACAAAGTCGAGGCATCGCAAAATTCTATCCGTATGATTTCCATGGTTGGAAAGAGCATTCCTCTTTATTGTTCCGGTGTCGGCAAGGCAATGCTTGCAGATATGCCCGACAGCAAAATCGAATCCATCTGGAAACGCAGTTCCATCTGTCCGCTCACCGAACACACCGTTACCAAATATGTGGATTTCATACAGCTAATAGAAGAAACTCGCAAAAACGGTTACGCAATGGACAACGAAGAAAATGAACTGGGCGTTCGCTGTATTGCTGTTTCTTTGAAGGGATACAATGGCAAATCCAGCCACGCCATCAGCATTTCTGCGCCAAAAGACCGTATGCGCGATGAACGGATTTTAGAACTGAAGGAAATAATTTTAAAAACCAAACAGCAGATAGAAAATCAAATCGGTGTTTTCTAAATTTTCTTTTATAAATATTAATTAGTATTAATAAGAATTTTTCACTCCGTTTTGGATTGACACCTCTTTTATACTGTGCTAAGATGAAGTAGCATTCGTTGAAACCTCTTGAATCTCGTATATGAGAAACTGGAGGCGGAGAATACTCTGGAAAAACTCATGTATGAGTACCGAAGGTGTAAGATCCTATTTGGATTGAATCTCTCAGGTAAAGGAGACAGAGTGATAATATCATATCTATACATATCATTTATTTGATAGATATTTTATCATTTTTCTCAGATTTATATGTGTTTTTTCAGAGCAGCTGCTTTATAGCTGCTCTTTTTTATTCAATATTTATCTAAAGGAGAAAAAACATGTCTGAAACATTATTACCAATCGTTCAAACCATCAACAGTTACCTGTCTGACTACATCCTTTTCATTATGCTGATCGCAGTCGGACTCTTCTATTCCTTTAAAACACGTTTTGTGCAGGTTCGCTGTTTTAAAGAGGGAATGTCTCGTGTCTTCGGAACCCTAACTTTAAATGGAAAAAAACACGATTCCGGCATGAGTTCCTTCCAGGCACTTGCAACAGCAATTGCTGCTCAGGTCGGAACCGGCAATATCGTCGGCGCATCCGGCGCAATCCTGACCGGTGGCCCGGGAGCAATTTTCTGGATGTGGATCATCGCCTTCTTCGGAATGGCTACCATCTATGCTGAGGCAACTCTTGCACAGGAAACTCGTATTGTACAAAAGGATGGTTCCATCAAAGGTGGTCCTGTTTACTATATTACAACTGCTTTCAAAGGTCCTCTTGGTAAGTTCCTGGCAGGATTTTTTGCCATTGCAATTACACTCGCCTTAGGATTCTTCGGATGTATGGTTCAGTCTAACTCCATCGGCTCCACTTGTGAAACAGCTTTTGGAATTCCATCCTGGATCGTTGGAATCATCCTTGTAATCATTTGTGGGTTTATTTTTCTCGGTGGAATAAAGCGTCTGGCTTCCGTAACTGAAAAACTTGTTCCTATTATGGCTGCTATTTTCCTTCTGGGAGGTTTACTCGTTCTGATCGCCCGTTTCAAATACTTGCCTGAAACCTTCGGAATGATCTTCACTTATGCTTTTCAGCCTCAGGCTATCATCGGCGGTTCTTTTGGTGCTGCAATTAAAACAGCTATGACACAGGGTGCTAAACGTGGTCTGTTTTCTAACGAAGCCGGTATGGGTTCTACTCCTCATGCACATGCTCTTGCTCAGGTGAAGACTCCACACGAACAAGGCTGCGTAGCTATGATTGGAGTATTTATCGATACATTTGTAGTATTAACCTTAAACGCTCTTGTTGTAATTTCCACTTTATATACAAAAGATGGCGTTCTTGCAAATGGATACACAGGCGCAATAACAGAAACAATCGGAAAAGCTAATCTTGCACAAACTGCTTTTGGTACTGTTTTCGGTGAAAACCTGGGTGCACAATTCGTTGCTATTGCATTATTCTTCTTTGCATTTTCCACCATCCTCGGCTGGAACTTATTTGGAAAAATCAATGTAGCATATTTATTTGGAGAAAAATCAACTAAAATTTATACCGTAATTGCACTTGCATTTATCTTCCTTGGAACATTAGCCTCCAACGACCTCGTATGGGAACTGTCCGATATGTTCAATAATCTGATGGTCATTCCGAATGCACTTGCATTACTCGCTCTGGGTGGAATGGTAACTTCCGCTATGAAAAGAGTCAACAAATTATAATCTTAAAAAAATCCTGGTGGAAGAATGATTTCTCCCGCCAGGATTTTTTTCATTTCTATGCTACATATTTTTTCAATGTTGCACGTACCGCACCAACTCCTGAAGTCATTTCTTTTAAATATTCGCATACTTTTTCTGCCATTCCGACTTCATACAGATTAACACCAAATATTTTCTTATTTTCCAATACTGGTTTCACAGCTGCTTCGATTTCAGCCACATCGTCCATTTCGCCCAGTTTAAATCCTGCAACATACGGACATACTGTATCCAGAAGCGGATCCGGACTAAGCTCAAATGCATTGCCTTCATCATCGATCGCCATCAAGTAACGCAACCATCCTGCAAAAACAAGTGGAATCAATTTCAGAGAAGAAACTTCCAATTCATCTGATGCTGCGTATGCCTTAATTGTCTCGCCAAAACGAATGGCCAATTTCTGTGAAGTATCTGTTGCAATTCTCTGCGGCGTATCCGGCATAAACGGATTCGGTACACGCACTTTCAGAACAGTATCAATGAACTCTTTCGGATCTAGAATTCCCGGGTTAACAACTACCGGAAGTCCTTCTACATATCCAACTGTTTCAACTAATTTTACCAGTTCAGCATCTTTCATTTCATCAGAAATCTTCTGATATCCAAGAATACATCCGAATACTGCAAGGCAGGTATGCAATGGATTCAGACAGGTGCATACTTTCATCTTTTCAACTTTATCTACGGTCTCACGATCTGTGAACATCAATCCGCCCTTTGTTAAGTCCGGACGTCCATTCGGGAAATCATCTTCGATCACAAGATACTCTGTTTCCTCAGCATTTACAAACGGTGCTACATAGGTATTTTTAGAAGTAATAACCGGCTCCAGTTCTTCTACTCCGTCTTTCATCAAAATTGCTTCTACAGATGTATCCGGTCTTGGTGTGATCTTATCGATCATGCTCCATGTAAAAGATACTTTTGCAGAATCGATATATGCAGCAAATCCTGCCTCTGCCTTTCCATTCTCAACCCATGCCTTCGCAAAAGCACTGACTGCAGCATACAGCTTATCCCCGTTATGAGAACAGTTGTCTGTACTGACCATAGCTATCGGAAGTTCTCCAGCCTTATATCTCGCATACAAAAGAGAAGTCACCTTTCCCATATAGCTAGTCGGTTGTTCCGGTCCCGCCGCAAAATCCGCTGTTACATCTGCAAGCTGTTCGCCCTTTCCATTTACCAGACTATACCCTTTCTCTGTAATCGTAAATGTTGCCATCTGCAAGGACTCTTTTGTAAAAATTTCTTTTAATCTGGCGTATGCAGCTTCGTTATTCGAATCAAGAGGAAGAGACTCTGCCACGCTTCCCACAACTGTTTTCTCGATTGTTCCATCTGCTTTCAACGTTGCAACAATTCCCAGATTATCATGTGGTGCATACATTTTCTCTACAATTTCGTAATCAAATCCTTCTGCTACAATCAGCCCTCTGTCCAGATCTCCTTTGTTTAACATATTCTGCACTACATTTGCATGAAATGCACGGAACAGGTTTCCTGCTCCAAAATGGATCCAAAATGGATTTTCCTTTGTAGCAGCAATCATCTGTTCCATATCAAACTGCGGCAGCTGATATCCTTTTTCTTCCCACTGCGCTCTGTCCGAAATTCCCTGTAAACTTAACTTCATTTTTATACCTCGTTTTCTTTGCGCTATTTCGTTTCTTCTATGCTTAATACAAATTTTCTTAATGAAAATTAGACACTCTTGTCTGTAAATACTTATTAGATTCCGCGTGTAGACGCCTTATCAATCGCTTCCCACAAACCGTTCAGATAAGTTGCTCCAAGCGCTCTGTCATACAGACCGTATCCCGGCATTGCAACCTCATCCCAAATCATACGACCATGATCCGGACGAATCGGTCCGTCAAATCCGATCTCATACAATGCTTTCATAATCTCATACATATCAAACGTTCCATCACTGGAAAGATGTGCCGCTTCCTCAAAATTAGTCGGTGTAATAAACTTCAAGTTACGTACATGTGCAAAATGAATTCTACCTTTCAGGGAACGAATCATATCCGGCAGGTCATTTTCCAGATTTGTACCATAAGAACCAGAGCAGAATGTTACACCGTTGTGCAGGTTATCTACCATCTTCATCATACGCAGAATGTTGTCTTTGTTAATGATGATTCGAGGAAGTCCAAATACGCTCCATGCCGGATCATCTGGATGAATCGCCATATTAATATCATATTTGTCACATACCGGCATAATCTTTTCAAGGAAATATTTCAAGTTTTCGAACAACTTCTCATCATCAATGTCTTTGTACATTTCAAACAGTTCTTTTACCTTTGCCATACGCTCCGGCTCCCATCCCGGCATGATTGTTCCGTTCATATCACCTGCGATCGACTCAAACATCTTTTCCGGATCAATCGCATCCACTGCTTCCTGTGTATATGCAAGCACTGTAGAACCATCCGGTCTTACACGAGCCAGTTCTGTACGTGTCCAGTCAAATACCGGCATAAAATTATAGCATACAAGATGAATATCTTCTTTTCCAAGATTTTCAAGTGTTTCAATATAATTTGCAATATACTGCTCTCTTTCCGGCGCTCCGGTTTTGATTGCATCATGGATATTTACACTTTCGATACCGGATAAGTTCAATCCTGCTGCCTCTACCTCTTCTTTCATTGCACGAATCCGTTCACGACTCCATACCTCTCCCGGCTCTGTATCATAAAGTGTTGTAATCACACCTGTAACGCCCGGAATCTGGCGAATCTGTTTCAAAGTTACTGTGTCAAATTTGGAGCCATACCATCTCAATGTCATTTCCATAAGGCTTATTCCTCTCTTTCTTAAATCCATTTGATTTATTGATTTTATTATAAAGAAAATGTTTCCAAAATCCAATTGACGAAATTGTTGTATACATTGCAAAAATTGCGGTATTCATTTATGATATAAAAAAGGCTCATTTCTCATATCATAAAGGAGCATACGATTATGAAGAAAAACTTGCAGACTACATTTAGCACAAGACAAAACATGCTATCCCGGGATTTTGAAATCTATTACTATAACGACACCTTCCAAAACAGTCATTATTATAATGTGAACAGCCATGTCCATAATTATTACGAATTTTATTTTTTTCTGGAGGGAAATGTAACGATGAATATCGAAGGGGCACTTCATGCGCTCAAACCCGGAGATGTGATTATCATTCCACCCAATATCTCACATTATGCAATTTTAAATGATGAACATATTCCTTATCGACGATTTGTTTTCTGGATCAGCATCGATTACTGCAACGATCTCCTCCAGCTTTCGCCGGATTATGTATATCTGATGCAGCATGCACGTGTTACAAAACACTATATTTTTCACTATGATGTCATTGGGTTTAATACACTTCAATCCAAAGTCTTCCGCCTGATTGAAGAATTACATTCCAACCGTTTTGGACGGGATGCCAAAATCACACTCTGTGCTAACGACCTGATTCTGCACTTAAATCGATCTGTCTATGAAATGGAACACCCAAAATCACAGCATGAGCAGCAGCATCTCTATCAGAATCTTCTACTTTTCATTGAAGATCATTTGGATGAAGAACTAACCTTAGATCGACTCGCAGAACAGTTTTTTGTCAGCAAATATCATATAGCTCATGTATTCAAAGAAAATCTTGGGCTTTCCGTTCATCAGTTTATCACAAAGAAAAGACTTCGGATGTGTCAGGAGGCAATTCTCTCACAGACAACGATCAGTAACATATACTTAAAATACGGATTCAAAGACTACTCCAGTTTTTTCCGGGCATTTAAAAAAGAATTCGGAATGTCTCCTAAAGAATATCGTGAGTTAACAATTCGAACTGAGCACTAATCAAAAGGGCAAATCATCCAGGTTTTTACACCCTTTTGATTTGCCCTTTTACTTGTTTATTCTTGTATTCCTCTCATTGTAAGCTGAATCCGTTTTTTCTTCAAATCTACGCTCATCACTTTCACATCCACAATATCTCCCACGCTCACTGCCTCCAGCGGATGTTTGATATAACGGTCTGTAATCTGGGAAATATGCACCAATCCGTCTTGATGCACTCCGATATCCACGAACACACCAAAATCAATGACATTGCGGACGGTTCCTTTTAACACCATGCCTTCTTTTAAGTCTTTCATTTCCAGCACATCAGTACGCAAAATCGGTTTCGGCATTTCTTCACGTGGGTCACGAGCTGGTTTTTCCAGTTCTTTTACAATATCCCGAAGTGTAATTTCTCCAATACCCAGTTCCTCTGCCAATTTTTTATAATCTTTGATTGTCAGTGATAAACCAGTCAACTTGCCGCCTGTAATATCTTCTAACTGAAATCCCTGTTTCTTCAAAAGTTTTTCTGCCGCCTCATAGGACTCCGGATGAACACCTGTTGCATCCAACGGATTTGTTCCGCCCTGAATCCGCATAAATCCGGCGCATTGCTCAAATGCCTTTGGACCAAGTTTGGCAACTTTCAAAAGTCCGCGACGATCTGTGAAACGTCCATTTTCCTCACGATATGACACTATATTTTTTGCCACCGCGCTGCTGATACCAGAAATATAAGATAATAGTGGTGCTGACGCAGTATTCAGATCTACACCAACCTTATTTACGCAGTCTTCCACTACGCCATTTAGGGATTCTCCCAGTTTCTTCTGATTCATATCATGCTGATACTGTCCGACTCCGATGGATTTCGGATCAATCTTCACCAACTCTGCCAGAGGATCCTGAAGACGTCTTGCGATAGATGCCGCACTTCTCTGTCCCACATCGAACTTCGGAAATTCTTCTGTTGCAAGTTTACTTGCAGAATATACCGATGCCCCTGCCTCACTTACAATCACGTACTGCACTTTTTCCGGAATCTCTTTGAGCAACTCTACAATAAACTGTTCTGATTCTCTGGATGCAGTTCCGTTTCCAAGAGAAATCAAGGATACATTGTATTTTGGAATAATCTTTTTTAACAAATCTTTTGATGCCTTAATCTTTGCCGGAGTTGTCGGTGCAGTTGGATAAATAACCGTTGTTCCAAGAACCTTTCCGGTTGCATCTACCACTGCCAACTTACATCCGGTACGAAATGCCGGGTCCCAGCCAAGCACAACCTTTCCGGTAATCGGCGGCTGCATCAACAACTGATGCAGGTTCTTTCCAAATACTTCAATTGCTCCATCTTCCGCCTTTTCTGTCAGCTCATTCCGGATTTCACGCTCAATTGCAGGCGCAATCAGGCGCTTATAACTATCTTCAATCACCGCCTGCAATACCGGTGTTGTATATGGATTTTCTTTGTGGATCACCTGTTTCTGCAAATACCGCAAAATATCTTCTTCCGGAGCCTCTACTTTCACCGTTAAGAACTTCTCTTTTTCCCCACGATTCAGCGCAAGGATTCGATGCCCTGCCAGTTTCTGGATTGGTTCCTCAAACTCATAATACATCTCATACACAGACTCTGCCTCTGCATCCTTCGCAGTAGAAATCAGTTTTCCTTTCTGCATCGTCTGTTTCCGAATCCAGCTTCGATAATCCGCCTCATCAGAAATTGATTCTGCCAAAATATCCATTGCACCTGCAATTGCATCCTCTGCTGTAAGAACTTCCTTTTCTTCGGAAATATATTTCTCAGCCTCAATTTCCAGCGGTTCCTTTGTCTGCTGCAACGTAATCAATGCTGCCAGCGGTTCCAATCCCTTTTCCTTTGCAATCGTTGCTCGTGTACGGCGTTTTGGACGATACGGTCGATACAAATCTTCTACCACTACCAAAGTTTCCGCTGCCAAAATTTGATTCTTCAATTCTTCTGTCAATTTTCCCTGTTCATCGATACTGGAAAGAACCTGTTCCTTTTTCTCTTCCAGATTCCGCAGATAAAGCAGCCTTTCATGTAATTTTCGCAGCTGTTCATCATTCAGCGAACCGGTTACTTCCTTTCTATATCGTGAAATAAACGGAATTGTATTTCCCTCATCAATCAACTGTACTGCAGCATCTATCTGCCACCGATTTACTTCAAGTTCTTCTGTCAGTTTTTGATTAATATCCATCTGTTCTATGCTCCTCGTTTCTATTCTTAATTTCTTTATACTTTATTTCCATCAGCATCAATCCCTGCGGAGGAGCCGTAACTCCCGCTGCCTCTCGATTCTTTGCCTCCAATATCTCTTTCACCTGTTCCGGTGTATAAAATCCTCTTCCCACACGCAGCAATGTTCCCACAATAATCCGAACCATATTATAAAGAAATCCATTCCCTCGGATCCGAATAACCAGTTCTTCTGCCTGTTTCTCGATCACTAGTTCATAAATGGTTCTCACCGTTGTTTTTACATTTTTATGAATGCTGCAAAAACTCACAAAATCATGTTCTCCCACCAGATATTCGGCTGCCTTTTGCATATGTTCAAGATTCAGGCGATACGACACATGATATGTTGTATGTCGTTTTGTTGGATCCGGAACTTCCGAGTTCCAGATATGGTATTCATATGTTTTTGTACAATCCTGATAACGCGGGTGCCAGTCAGAAGGCACTTCCTCAGATTTCACAACCACGATATCCTCCGGAAGTTTTCGATTCAAAGCGTAAGCCATACGTTCTGCCGGAATCGGAGAATTTGTGTCAAAAACCGCCACATTGCCCCTTGCATGTACGCCTGAATCCGTTCGGCTGGCTCCGATCACAGTAATCGTCTCTCCTGTCAATTCAGACAATTTCCGATTCAAGATCTCTTCAATTGTAATTCCATTGGGCTGCACCTGCCAGCCACAATAATTTGTACCATCATAGGCAATCGTCAGTTTTACTCGTTTCATAAATGCCCTCTCAAAAAATCCACAGCCGGAACGGCACAAATCTCCCCACCAAAAGGACTGCCGCAAAATATAAAAAAGTAATCCCATAGGCTGCATAATCTTTGCCACGATAGATCAGTGGTTTCATCTTCGTTCTTCCGTCGCCGCCTTGATAACATCTTGCTTCCATCGCCATCGCCAGATCATTTGCTCTGCGGAATGCAGACACGAACAACGGCACAAGAATCGGCACCATCGCCTTCGTCCGCTGAATCAAACTACCGCTTTCCAAATCTGCTCCACGTGCAATCTGCGCTTTCATAATCTTATCTGTTTCCTCCAGAAGAATCGGAATAAACCGCAATGCAATCGACATCATCATCGCCACTTCGTGAACCGGACAATGTAGCTTATTCAATGGATGCAGTAATTTCTCAATTCCATCTGTCAGCGAATTTGGAGTTGTTGTCAACGTCATAAGCGAAGAACCGATGATCAGATAGATGAGTCGGATTGCCATAAACACACAAGTTCTCAATCCCTTTTCGTAAATATGGATAAATCCAATATGCACCAGTTCTTCTCCGCCTTTTGTTAAAAATAAATTCATCACAACCGTAAACATCAGCAAAATAACAATTGTTTTCAAACCCTTCACGATAAACTTGAACGGCACCTTGCTGATTTTTATAACCACTGCTAAAAATATAGTTGCAATTACATATCCTAGCAAACTGTTCTGTACAAAAAGTGAAATCAAAAACAACAGCGTACAGACGATTTTTACTCTTGGATCTAAACGATGTATCAAACTTTGACTCGGATAATACTGTCCGATTGTAATATCTCTAATCATGGAAACTCCTCATTATCTCCTCTGCGGCATCTTCTATCGTAGTAACATCCGTCCGCACAAACATTCCATTTTCTTTCAAATCATGCATAATATATGTTACTTGCGGCGCTGCCAGTCCCACCTGCTCCAATTCCTTATAATGGGCAAATACCTCTTTCGGGGTTCCGTCCAACATCTTTTCACCATGATTCATTACAATAATACGATCTACATATTTTGCAATATCTTCCATGCTGTGAGAAACCAGAATTACGGTCATTCCGGTCTTCTCATGCAAATGTGCAATCTGATCCAGAATCTCATCCCTTCCGCGAGGATCTAAGCCTGCCGTCGGTTCATCCAAAATCAGAACCTGTGGCCGCATCGCCAGAACGCCTGCAATAGCCGCCCGTCTTTTCTGTCCACCGGAAAGCTCGAATGGAGACTGTTTATAATATTTCTCCGGAAAACCAACCAACTGCAGCGCCTCTCTTGCACGCTCCTCGCATTCTTCCTGCGAAAGACCTTGGTTCTTCGGTCCAAAACATACATCTGTAAAAACATCTACTTCAAACAACTGGTGCTCCGGATACTGAAAGACCAATCCCACTTGACTCCGCAGTTGTTTCATCGGATAACCTTCTGCATAAATATTTTCTCCATTGTAATCCAACTCTCCGGAAGTTGCCCGAATCAATCCATTCAAATGTTGAATCAGTGTAGATTTTCCAGACCCCGTATGCCCGATAATTCCCACAAACTGCCCCTGTGGGATGTCCAGATTGATATCTTTAAGCGCCTGTTTCTCATATGCGGTCCCCGGACTATAGATATAATTGATATGTTTCAATTCTATTGACATCTGCATCCCACCTATCTTTGCTTTCTTCGTTCCCACAGTTCTGTCACTGCTTTCACCAATTCACATCTTCTTAAAATCCCCTTCGGAAGTTCCAGCCCCCGACTTCTAAGTTCCTCTGCCAGCGTCGTCACCTGCGGTACATCCAAATGATATTTTTTCAGTTCCTCTATCTGACTGAAGATTTCTCTCGGTGTTCCTTGCATAACAACTTGACCGCTGTCCATCACATATACCTTATCCGCATCAATAACTTCTTCCATATAGTGTGTAATCAAAATTACAGTCACGTTCTTTCTTCTTCGCAATTCCTTTACTGTTTCCAGAACTTCTTTACGCCCATTCGGATCTAACATCGCTGTCGGCTCATCCAAAACAATACACTGAGGTGTCATTGCAATCACCCCTGCAATTGCCACGCGCTGTTTCTGTCCTCCGGAAAGTTTATTTGGAGAATGGGTACGATACTCCAGCATCCCTACTGATTTCAAACTTTCTTCCACACGTGTCCAGATTTCATCCGTAGGTACCCCCAGATTCTCCGGGCCAAATCCTACATCTTCTTCCACAATCGTACCGATAATCTGATTGTCCGGATTCTGGAACACCATTCCCGCAGACTGCCGGACATTCATCAGTTCTTCCGGATTTCTCGTATCTCGTCCATTCACCCACATGGTTCCCCCGGTGGGAACCAGTATTGCGTTGATGTGCTTTGCCAGAGTTGATTTTCCAGAACCGTTATGGCCCAGAATCGCCACAAACTGCCCAGGTTTAACATCAAGGTCCACCTCGTCAATAGCACGATTTGTTCCAATGACATTTCCTTCATCATCGCGTTTTTCATATTCATAAACAAGCTCTTCCGCCTGTATCATATTCATCTCGTTATCCTCTCCACGATCTTTTTTTACTGTTACTGCCAATAGATTTTATTTTAGTGTATGGACTGTATTTTTGCAAGCATGAGAACAAGTTTTTACCTATAATAGGATTTTTTTCGTATTCCTTGACGAAAGTCCGATTTCAGACTATAATTTTTTGTATTGTTTTACGTCCGATTTCGGACGATTTAGCATAAGAAATGAGGAATCTGTTATGGCACAAGAAATTATGAGCAAAAAGCTTTTTGAATACAATAATATCATTAAAGAACAAGAAGACCTTTATCGTAAAATTGCAAAACACTTTGGAATGTCTGAATGTTCTTTTTGGATTCTCTACTCTCTTCGAGAAGCAAATCATTCACTCACGCAGAGCGAACTTTGCTACGCTTTAAGCCAACCAAAACAAACCATTAATTCTGCGTTAAAAAAGTGGGAAGACACCGGATATATTGAATTATCGACAGATCTAGACCGCCGTCGAAAACTGATACAACTTACCACTAAAGGAGAATTTCTTGCTCAAGAAACTGTAGACAAAGTAATTGTTCTTGAAAATCAAACATTTGATAGATTTACTGACAGTGAACAGAAACTCTTTCTTGACTTGCTGCACAAATATACAGATAATCTCAAAAAAAATTTAGCAGAAAGGACATTCTAATGAAGATACAACTTTCAGAACATTTTACATATTCAAAATTGTTCCGCTTTTGCCTTCCTTCAATCATTATGATGGTTTTCACCTCCATCTACGGTGTCGTAGACGGATTATTTATTTCCAATTTTGTAGGAAAATCCGCTTTTGCCGCTGTTAATCTAGTCATGCCGTTTATTATGATGATTGGAGGCATTGGTTTTATGATTGGAACCGGCGGCAGCGCGCTGGCTGCCAAGACACTTGGCGAAGGAAAAGCGGAGCTTGCCAACCGCTATTTCACTATGATGGTTAAACTCGCCGTCATCTGTGGTCTGACCCTTGCCGTCATCGGAACCATTTTGATTCGCCCCATTTCCATCTGGCTTGGAGCTACAGATGACATGCTTGGCTACTGTGTAACCTACGGAAGAATTGCCCTTATTTTTAATACAACTTTCATCCTGCAAAACGTGTTCCAAAGTTTCTTTGTCGTTGCCCAAAAACCAAAACTCGGTCTGACAGCAATTGTACTTGCCGGTGTTACAAACATGTGTCTGGACGCTCTCTTTATCGGCGTATTTAAGTGGGGTGTGGCAGGCGCCGCAATGGCAACTGCTCTAAGTGAATGCGTTGGTGGTCTGTTTGGACTGTTTTATTTTCTTCGTCCAAACACCAGTCTTCTGCGCCTTGTAAAGACAAAAATGGAAGCCAAAGCTATTCTTAAGGCCTGTGGCAATGGTTCTTCCGAATTGATGACGAACATCTCGACTTCTTTAGTTAGTATGCTCTATAATTTTCAGTTGCTGCGTTTTGCTGGCGAAAATGGAGTCGCTGCCTATGGCGTACTGATGTACATGCAGTTTGTTTTCAATTCTATGTTTATCGGATATACCATCGGAACCTCTCCAATCGTCAGCTATAACTATGGAGCCGGCAACCATAAGGAATTAAAAAACATGCTAAAGAAAGGCTTGCTCATTATGAGTATTTCCGGTTGTTTCATGATGCTCTTGGCACAAATTCTTGCCGGACCGCTTGCAAATATTTTCGTCGGCTATGATGCTGATTTATTTGCATTAACCCGACATGCCTTTAAGGTATTCTCCTTCGCCTTCATCCTAACAGGCTTGAATATCTTTGCATCTGCATTTTTTACAGCGTTAAACAATGGAGTTATCTCAGCTGCAATATCTTTTTTACGAACCCTCGTATTCCAGATGGCATCCGTATTGCTGCTGCCAATCATTTTTGGCCTTGATGGAATCTGGCTCGCAATTACCGTTGCAGAAATCTGTGCCTGTATCATTTCCGGAATCTTTATATTTAAAAATCGGAATCGATATCACTACTTTTAATATCCCAGAACCAAAGCAGGACAGCTTGCAACTCCATGCAAACTGCCCTGCTTTTATATATATGAGAGTTTCAGAAAAAGCATTTTTGTGTAACCTACTCGCCCTCCTCATCTGTAAACTGAAACAGGTCTTCCACTGTTGTTTCAAAGATTTTCGCAATGTCCATTGCGAGTTTGAGAGACGGGTTGTACTTTCCATTTTCCAAATTACCAATCGTTTCTCTTCTTACATTAACAAGATACGCAAGATCGCTTTGACTCATATTATATCTTGCACGATATTCCTTTAAACGCGTATGAAGTGTCATAGTCCACCTCCTATGCTAATTCTTCTTGTTCTTTCAACGCCTTTTTCTCTTGTTTTCTATATTTTAACATACAAACAGAAAATACAATCACCATCAATGTCTGATTCAAAAGAAAAAGTCCAATTAACAAAAAATTCTGCTCCCATGTAAACAGATCCATCTCTATAAGCCCTGTTTCAACAAATCCTGCTTTATATTCCATATTTCTAAAAAACATGGCACGACAGATAATTCCCAACATTCCCACGATATCTGTAAAAAAAACTGTCCAAAACGCCTTTGTACTTGCACACCTCACCTGATTCCAAAACAACTCATCCGGCGTCATGCCGCCATAGGCAAAAAATGTAAAGAATAACAGAAATGGAATCAGCGTCGGAACAAAAAGCAAACCGATTAGACCTAAACATCCTAACCACCCAAGATACCATAACGGATTCTTTGAAAAAATATGTCTTATACCTTTCGATAATTTGCTTTCTCTCTTTTCCATATTTCTGACCTCCTTTGTGCGAAATACTTCTCTTGTTGTTATAAATATATCACATAGTTTTGAGGAAGTCAACCGACACCCAAAAGGCATTAAAAGAAAAGCACCGCCTATCATCACAACAGGCAGTGCTGAACTTCTACATTTTAGATGAAATTTGAATAAACCTTCTTATGCTTTCTCCGGCTCTTCGTAAGTTTCTCCAAAAGTCTCAACTGTCACTTTCTTCATTACTTGTGGCTCCATCGGCTTATCTCCCCAGCTTGTCGGAGTCTCAGCAATCTTATTTACCACATCCATTCCTTCGATAATCTTACCAAAGGCAGCATATGCGCCATCCAAATGCGGAGATTTTTCGTGCATAATAAAGAACTGTGAACCCGCAGAATCCGGATGCATTGCACGTGCCATAGAAAGCACTCCCGGATCATGTGCCAGATGATTCTCAAATCCATTCTGGGAGAACTCACCCTTGATATTATATCCCGGACCGCCCATTCCTGTACCATCCGGACATCCGCCCTGAATCATAAAGCCACGAATCACACGATGAAAAATCAATCCATCATAAAATCCCTTACTTACAAGTGACACAAAATTCTTCACTGTATTCGGTGCAATCTCCGGATACAATTCAGCTTTCATAATATCGCCGTTTTCCATTTCAAATGTAACAATTGGATTTGCCATAATATCTTCCTCTTTTCTACTGATTTAATACTGCTATTTTATCGAAAAATAATTTCCACTTATCTCTCCTCGCGGAAATAATTGGTACCGCAGCTCTTTGGCTGGGCATGTTCTTTACTCTCACGCATACTGGTAATAATCAGCACCACAATAGTCGCCACATATGGCAACATATCGTAAATCTGTGCCGGAAGTCCCGGAATATTGACATACATACGCATAATTGTCAACCCACCAAAAACAAGGGCAACCAGCATTCCTCGTGCCGGACTCCAAGTTGCAAAGATAACAAGGGCAACTGCCAGCCAGCCATAACCACTGACGCAGCCATGTACCCACACGCCCTTTGTCGTCACCATACTCATATACATACCGCCGATTCCACAAATACCGCCGCCGATTACTGTAGCAAAATATTTGTACTTCGTAATATCTATTCCGGCTGCATCCGCCGTTGCCGGGCTCTCACCTACAGCCCGCAAATTCAATCCGACCCGCGTCTTATTAAAGAACCAAGTCATAACAATTGCCAGGATAATCGCAAAGTAAACCAGCCAGTTATATTGGAACAACAATTTTCCAAGCACCGGAATCTCTGACAGTACCGGAATATGGAGATTGGTAAATGCTGCTTTTGTAGCATCCCCGACTGCTACATAACCGCCTGCCTTCTGACCGATATACTCTCCGAAGAAATTTCCAAAACCAGTACCGAAGATTGTCAGCGTCAAACCGGTTACATTCTGATTTGCTCGAAGGGTAATTGTCAGAAAGGCATAAATCAACGCCCCCAATGTTCCTGCAAGGAATGAGCAAATCAATGCAATTCCTGCTGATATCACGCCATTGGGATTTCCACCGGATGCAAGCACTGCCTGCTCATAGTAATAAGAGCCTGCCAATCCGGTAATCGCTCCCATAAACATCATACCTTCAACACCAAGGTTTAAGTTTCCTGACTTCTCTGTCAGAATTTCTCCCAAAGCTCCCAAAAGCAATGGAGTGCCCGCAAGCACTGCTGCAATAAATAAACTATTCAATGTACTAAGCATGATCTTCCTCCTTTCCCCGTACAATCAGCCGGTAAGAAATGAAGAATTCGCATCCCAGCATGAAAAACAAAATTATTCCAATCAACAAATCTGCTGCAGATGCCGGAATTTTAAACTGTGTCTGAATTGCATTTGCACCACGCTCCAGCATGGCAATAAATACAGATACAACCAGCATTCCATATGGATTCATCTTTGCCAGCCATGCCACTGTAATCGCTGTAAATCCAACGCCCCCGGCAATTCCCTCTGTAATGGTATAATCTGCTCCGGAAAACTGCAACATCCCTACCAGACCACACAGCGCTCCTGACATAAACATGGTTCTAATAAATACCTTACTAACATTGATTCCTGCATATCGAGCCGTATTATTACTTTCTCCTACAACAGCAATCTCATACCCCTGCTTTGTTTTAGATAAATAAATCGAAGAAACTACAACCAGCACCAATGCCAAAATCCATCCCCAGTGCACGCCAAATACTTTTGCCAGACGTGCTCCAGGAGCAAGCATTGCAATCTTTGGGAAACTACTTCCCGGCGCTTTCCAAGGACCATTCATCAAATATTTTACAAACGCCAATGCAATGTAGTTTAACATCAATGTAAACAACGTTTCATTGGTTCCCCACTTTGCCTTACACAACGCCGGAAGCAGTCCATACAAACCACCTGCAAGCATACCTGCAATCAGCATACAGATTACCAATGGAAATTTAGGCAAAATATGTGCTGTAAACAATCCAAAATATCCGGCAGCAACAGCACCGACTATGATCTGCCCCTCTCCACCGATATTCCAGAACTTCATTTTAAATGCGAAGGAAATACCAATTGCTGTAATCAGAAGTGGTACCGCAATTTTAATTGTCTCACGAATAACAGTTGCAGATCCCCACGCTCCGATTACCATAGATTTATAAACAGCAATTGGATTGTGTCCAAGCGCAAGAATCACAAGACCACCTGTAACCAAAGAGAGTAAAAAAGCAATTCCTCGTACACTCCACGCTTTTTCATTGGACATCGTATCGCGCTTTGCCATACGCAAAAACGGTTCTTTTACTTTTACTTTCTGTGCGCTCATACGTCCACCTCCTCAACAGCACTTTCTGCTTTATCTTCATCTACATGAATCATCATCAATCCGATTTCTTCCTTCGTTACCTCCTTCGGATCTACGATTCCGCTCACCTTTCCACCGCAAAGAACCATTAAACGATCAGAAATCTCCATCAACACATCCAAATCTTCTCCGATGAAAATTACAGCAACACCCTTTTTCTTCTGCTCATTCAAAAGATCATAAATACGGTAGGAAGAGTTAATATCCAATCCACGAACCGGATAAGCTACAATCAGCACTGACGGACTACATGCAATCTCACGTCCTAAAAGCACTTTCTGTACATTACCTCCGGAAAGTCTTCCAACCGGTGTACTCACTCCCGGTGTGACAATCTCCAGTTCTTCGATTAATTTTTCTGCCAATGCTTTTGGCGTTTTCCGATCCACAAAAATTCCTTTGCGATCTTTATAACTTCGGAGCATCACATTGTCTGTCATATCCATGCCGGCTACCAATCCCATACCAAGACGGTCCTCCGGTACATATGCCATAGCGATTCCCTTTTTTGAGATTTCATCTGGTTTCAAGCCCAGAATCCGCTCTTTCACCATAGTTCCTTCATGTTCTACCGAATACAATACAGAACCACCGATGGATGGATACAGGCCGGCAATTGCCTCACACAATTCCTTTTGTCCACTTCCTGCAATTCCTGCCACGCCTAATATTTCTCCACCGTAAGCAGTAAAAGAAACATTATTCAGCGCTTTTACACCATCTCCATTTAAGCAAGTCAAGCCAATCACCTGAAGTCGTTCTTCCTTTTCCTCTACAGCTGGTCGGTCAATCTTCAGACTAATTGGCCTGCCAACCATCATCTCCGTCAACTGTGCCTGATCCGTCTCCGCTGTATTGACATCTCCGATATGCTCCCCTTTTCTAAGAATCGCAACTCGGTCTGAAATCGCAAGAACTTCATTCAGCTTATGCGTAATGATGATAATGGACTTTCCGTCCTTTTTCATATTCCGAAGTACCCCAAACAGTTTCTCTGTCTCCTGTGGAGTCAAAACTGCTGTCGGTTCATCCAAAATCAATATATCTGCGCCTCGGTAAAGTACTTTCAGAATCTCTACCGTCTGCTTTTCGGACACTGCCATATTGTAGATTTTTTTCGTCGGATCCAAATCAAATCCATATTTTTCAGCAAGCTCCGATACCTTTTGATTGATTTCCTTTCGATTGATGGTTGTCTTTCCATCCAATCCAAGAACAATATTCTCTGCTGCTGTTAACACATCTACTAGTTTAAAATGCTGATGAATCATACCAATGCCAAGTGAAAAAGCATTTTTCGGAGACCGAATCGTCACCTCTTTGCCATGCACATAAATCTCTCCATAATCTGGAAAATAAATTCCTGACAACATATTCATAAGTGTTGTCTTTCCACTTCCGTTTTCACCCAAAAGCGCTAAAATCTCTCCTTCACGAAGTTCCAGATTTACATCCTTGTTCGCAACAACCTTTCCAAATGTTTTGGTAATGTTGTGCATTTTAATTGCAAGATTTGCTGTCTCGCCCAAGACTTCACCCTCTTTCTTCATTCTCTTTAAAATCACAAAAGAGAGGGCAGACAAAAACCACCCTCTCTCATGATTCTCATAAGGATTTGTATCTATTCATAATAAGATTGTAATGCTGAATTATTCTACCACATTACATCCTTCTATGATATAGCACCATGATGGAGCAGATGCCTCTTCCTGCTCGTGATAGTATTCACCATCTTTAACCTCAATTGATTTGCCATCCGGACTTGTTCCTTTCAGAGGTCCGTCAAATACATGAATCTCACCGGAAATCAGTTTCTCTTTTGCTGCGTCAATTGCTTCCTGTGTTCCCTCTGCTGCAATGTCCTTGTTTAAAGGAGACAGATATACAGCCTCATCACCAAGACCCTTGCACCAGTCAACTGGAATCTCTTTTCCGTCAATCATAGCCTGAACAGCTTCTGTTACATAGATACCCCAGTCAATTCTTGCAGAAATCAGAGATGCTTTTGGAGCAGCCTCGATCATATCATTATTGTAACCAACCTGCCATACACCGTTATCTTCTGCTGTTGTAGCCGGTGCTGTAGAGTCTGAATGCTGGGAAACAACATCGCATCCTCGCTCAATCAGAGCTTTTGCAACCTGTGATTCTACGGTTGGGTTATTCCATGAGTTTGTATACATAATGTCCATTGTAACATCTGGATTTACACTCTTTGCTCCCAGGTAGAAAGCTGTATATCCACTGATAACCTCTGCAAATGGGAATGCTGCAACATATCCGATTTTATTACTTTCTGTCTTCATACCTGCTGCGATACCAGCCAGATAACGTGCCTCATAAATAGATGCGAAGTAGTTATGCATATTAGATAAGCCGGAATCCTTTGCCTGAAATCCTGTAGCGTGGCAGAACTGAATATCCGGATATTCTGCTGCAACTTCTTTTACATAATCTTCAAATCCAAAACTTGTTGCAAAAATGATATTACATCCTGCATCTACAAGCTCTCTCAAAGCAGTGTCACACTCTGCGCCCTCCGGTACATTAAACTTATTGACAATCTGATCATCACTGATACCCAGTTTTTCCTGCATCTCTTTTGTACCAAGATCATGGTTGTATGTATATCCCATATCACTTGGATCAGATACGTGAACAAATCCAATCTTGATCTCGTCTGCAGGAATTCCCTCTGCTGCCTCTTTCTTTGTTGTGTCATCTGATGAACTTCCGCTCTCTGCTGCCGGAGCACCACATCCTGCTAATAGTCCAACAATCATAGCTGTACTCATGAGTAATGCTAATACTTTCTTATTCATACCTTTGCCTCCTTCCGAAACATCCGCCCAAAAATATCCGCGGATATTTCACTATATAGATATTGTACATTTTTTACTATAAGAAGTCAAACATCCCATACTTATAACTGTTGTAAATCACAGCTTATAAATCCTGCTATTTTTACAGAATAGATAATGTGTACATCATTTCATTGTTTTTTTGGTTAGTTGTGATATTGTCCAAACTCCTGCTTCCAACTATACTTAGATACAGAAGCAGAGAGAAACATTTTCAAGGAGGCTATTAAAATGGCAAGTTTATCTTTAAAAGGTATTGACAAAAAATATCCAAACGGATTTCACGCTGTAAAGGATTTTAATCTTGAAATCGAAGATAAAGAATTTATCATCTTCGTTGGTCCATCAGGATGTGGTAAATCTACAACACTTCGTATGATTGCTGGTTTGGAAGATATCACAGGCGGAACACTGGAAATTGATGGAAAAGTTATGAATGATGTAGAGCCAAAAGACCGCGATATCGCAATGGTATTCCAGAATTATGCTCTTTATCCACATATGACAGTTTATGACAACATGGCTTTTGGTCTGAAACTTCGTAAAGTACCAAAAGACGAAATTGATAAAAAAGTACGCGAAGCTGCTAAAATTCTGGATCTTGATAAACTGCTTGATCGTAAACCAAAGGCTCTTTCCGGTGGACAGAGACAGCGTGTTGCTATGGGACGTGCTATCGTTCGTAACCCGAAGGTATTCCTTATGGACGAGCCACTTTCTAACTTGGACGCTAAACTGCGTGTTCAGATGCGTATTGAGATTTCCAAACTGCATGAAAATCTGGGCGCTACTATCATCTATGTAACACACGATCAGACAGAGGCTATGACACTTGGAACAAGAATCGTTGTTATGAAAGACGGAGTTGTTCAGCAGGTAGACACACCGCAGAACCTTTACAACTCACCTTGTAACCTGTTCGTAGCTGGATTTATCGGTTCTCCACAGATGAACTTCCTAGATGCAGTTGTAAAAGTAGCAGGAAACGATGTTACACTTCAGATTGGAAAGCACACATTGAAAGTACCTGCAGATAAGAAACAGGCTCTGATTGATGGTGGTTATGATGGAAAAACTGTTGTTCTTGGTATCCGTCCGGAAGATGTACATGATGATCCTGATTTCATTGCTGAAAATAAAGACAGCGTAATTTCTTCCAAGATTAAAGTATACGAGTTGCTTGGCGCAGAGGTATTCCTTTACTTTGATGTTGAAGGAACTCAGATGACAGCACGTGTAAATCCACGTACAACTCTTAGAACAGGCGACGATGCTACATTTGCTCTGGATATGAGCAGAATCCATCTGTTTGATAAGGAAACAGAGTTGACTATCACACACTAGTCAGATAAAATAAACTTAACAGCTAAGCGTATGCGAGGCAAAGATGGGGGCTGTACTTTTATAGGTGCAGTCTCTTTTTATAGAAAGAATGGTATAAATAAATTGGTTTTTAAGAAATGAGGTCTGAATAATGGAGTGCCAATCGCAGATTACTGCTGCATTAAAAGAACTTACGCGAATTACCGGTATTGAACTAAATCTCGCCATGCATTCTCCAGAGGACGAAGAACTGGCACTGAACCAGATTCGCTGTCTGATTACCGCATATAAAGAAAAATATAACAAAACGCAATTTCTGCTGAGTCTGATGACCGAGCCTCTGCCGGCTTACGATATTAATGAGCGCGCCAGAAGGCTACATATATCCCCTGATGAAAAACGGGTTCTCTATCTTCTGGACTTTCCCCGGGGATTGGATGAGACAATCACAGAAATACTGAAACATTTATTTCCTTCCCAAACTAGAACCTATCTGCTACCGGTTACGGAAACTGCACTGGTAATTCTCAAGCCACTGGGCTCTAGTGACTCAGAGGCTGATGTACTGCAATCTGCTCATGCAATTGTCGATACATTGAACATGGAGGCGCTGACTTCTGTCCAGATTGCCTACAGTCGTATTTTTTACACACTGAATGACCTAGCAAATGCCTTTCGTGAAACCGGACTTGCCCTAAAAGTAGGAAAGTTATTCACTGTCGGTCAAAATATTTTCGCATATAACAAGCTGGGAATCGGCCGTTTGATCTATCGCCTCCCAAAAGACTTATGCCATAATTTTTTATCTGAAGTATTTGGGGATGAGATTCCCGAACACTTAGACAGCGAACTGATGACAGTCATTGAACGATTTCTGCAAAATAACCTTAATATTGCAGAAACAGCCCGCCAACTTCACATGCACCGGAACACTTTAATCTATCGTTTGGAACAGATAGAAAAACAGACTGGATTGGATTTGCGGCATTTTGAAGATGCCATGACATTTAAAATCGCTGTCATGGTACTAAATTATTTACAATCAGAAAGGAATTTACATTATGAATGATGCTTATTGCGAACAACTTGTAGCCCGGAAAGCGAAACCGATCGACGTTGTCATACGCTTTCTTGTCGTTTTTGTTATTATTGCGGTTGCATTCTTCGGCATGCCCTTCATCGGATTTCTAGCTATTTTTGTAGCTGTTTTATTGGGTGTACTTGCCTTTTATTTTGTACTTCCAAGACTAAATGTAGAATATGAATATGTTCTTCTGAATCATGATATGGATGTAGACGCTATATATAATCAATCAAAGAGAAAACGTCAGCTTTCTTTTGATATCCAACAGGCCGAAATTATGGCTCCGGCAAATTCTCCACGTCTGCAGTCTTATCATCCGGAAAAAACTTATGATTTTACTTCTGGATGTACAGATATAAAAACTTACGCATTAATGATTTTTTTGGATCAAAAAATGACCTGTATTTTACTGGAACCTGACGAAAAAATGTATGAGCATATGCAGAATTGGATGGGAATGAAACTGCACCGCGATTGATTATCCAGCTATACTACACACAAAGCTCGGAAAAGATTTGATTATAAAAGTCTTTGCCGAGCTTTTTCTTTTCTCATTTGAAAAGAAACTAACGAACCTGTATTCTACTTAAAATTTCTCCAATTGGCGCCGAAATAGTCAAGCCGGCCTGGACCGAACGTCCCGTCTGAGACTTGTTAATCAGCACAAGATATTTTCCATGAAAATAATCTATAAAACTTGCCGCCGGATAAACTGCCAGCGATGTTCCACCTATGATCAGCATATCCGCTTCACTGATTTCCCGTACAGCCCCTTGAATTGTCCCGCTGTCCAGTCCTTCTTCATACAACACTACATCTGGTTTCACAATTCCTCCACAATGTTCACAGTGAGGAATTCCTTTCGTATTCTTTACATATTCCGCATTGTAAAAAGCACCGCATTGCATACAATAATTTCTCATAATACTTCCATGCAATTCATAAACTTTTTTACTTCCTGCCGCCTGATGAAGCCCATCGATATTCTGTGTGACAACAGCTGTCAGCTTTCCTGCCTTCTCCAACTCTGCCAGTTTTAAATGCGCCGGATTCGGTTTTGCATCTAATATCATCATCTTTTCTTTATAGAATTCATAAAAAGTCTCTGTATTCTTTATAAAAAAGCTATGACTGACCACCTGTTCTGGTGGAACTTTAAATGAATGATGATAGATTCCGTCTGCGCTTCGAAAATCCGGTATATTACTCTCCGTTGACACACCCGCTCCGCCAAAAAATACAATTCGCCTACTGGCATCTATCATTTCCTGTAACCGCTGTACTTCCTGTTCATACATCTCATTCACCTTCTTTTACATGTCCCAGGTCTATATGTTTTTGAATAATATCCTGCATCTTTTTCCATACTTGTTCTGAAGTCTCAGGAATCCGTTTGTTTCTTTTGTAAATCTGCTCTTTTTGTACTACATGCTCTTTCCAACTCTTCCCGTTGCTTGCATCATTCAAAAGCAATGGTTGGAAATTATCCAGAAGATGTGCATACTTCGCATCTGCAGTCTCGTATTCCTCAAATTCATCCCATAGTTCCCGCAAATACGCCCCCTGGTCCTCTGGTAAGATTCCAAAAATTCTCTCTGCCGCCTTCACTTCTCTCTCTCGTTTTGTTTTCGCCCCTTCTGAATCATAAGCATACGTATCACCGGCATCAATTTCTACCAAATCGTGAATTAATACCATCAGCATCACCTTTGGAACATCTACCGGTTCCTCAGAGTATTCCTGCAAAAGATAAGCCATAAGTGCAATATGCCAGGAATGTTCAGCATCATTTTCCTTTCTTTCTCCATCTGCCAAATACGTCTGTCGAAATATATTTTTCACCTTATCAATCTCTACAATAAACTTCAGTTGCTGCTCCAGCCTCTCCATAATAAGCACCTTCTTTCTTCATTTCTCTTATTGTATCACTCTTTACAGCGCTTTTGCAGATAAAGATAAAAAAATACATCCGGAAGAAAATAAATTTCCTCCGGATGCACTTCCTTAACTACAATATGTAATTAAAAATTTTTATTACAGCTCAATCTTACCGGTTGTATCACCGTTCACTACATAATACGCAGCAGACTCTTCCGGTTTCAAGTAAATCTGAACGCTCTTCATATCACCAACTTTATTTTTCAGTTCTTTGGTCCAAACATCTTTCACCTTCTGAAAGATTTCTTTTTCCGTATACTCTTTACCAGCGAACTGCAGGAACATCTCTGTCTTAACTTCTGCTTTCTTCGCTGCTGGTTTCTTAGCCGCTGCCTTCCTTACAGTTGCTTTCTTTGCTGCTGGTTTCTCAGCCGGAGTCTCTTCTACAAGAACTGCTGCCTTTGTTTCAATTGCCTTTGTAGTATCTTTCTTTGTTGCAATTGCTTTCTGTACAGGTTTTACATCTTCTTTCTTTATTTCTGCTGCAGGTTTTACTGCTTCTGCCTTAACCTCAGTTGTCTTTACTTCTTTAACTTCAGCCGCCTTTAATTCGGCTGCTTTAGCTGCCTTTGTTGCTGCTTTTTTTATTGCTCTCTTCGTTGCCATTAACTTGTTCCCTCCTAAAACGCTCAAGTAATCAGCATCTTTTTAAAGTTTTTTTGCTACGAGAGATATTATACCGCAAATTTCCAAAAAGGTCAAAAATTCTCTGAATATTTCTTTGACTTCGTAACAACTACCGATTTTCTCTTTTAGTTTCACGAAAAAACTACCAAACTAGACAATGATTATGCAGTTAGTCCTTGTTCTTCAATCACTGCTACGACACGATTTACATATTCTTCGCAGATTTCATCGGTGGCAGCCTCTACCATTACACGAATCACCGGCTCTGTTCCGCTCTCACGTACCAGAATCCTTCCATCTGCTCCCAATGCCTGCGCCACTTCTTCTACGACTTTCTGTACCGCCGGATTTTCTCTTGCAGTCTTCTTGTCTACCACACGAACATTTTTCAAAAGTTGAGGATAAATCTTCACTTCTTCACACAGCTTTGCAAGTGATTTCTTTCGTTCCATGATAACTTCCATAATCATCAAAGATGTCAGAATTCCATCTCCTGTTCTTGCATGTTTGCTGAAAATCACATGTCCAGACTGCTCTCCGCCAAGAACAAAACCATTCTGCATCATATTTTCATAGACATACTTATCACCTACAGCAGTCTGCTCATATTTCATGCCAATCTTATCGCACGCTTTATAGAGTCCCAGATTTGACATAATTGTTGTCACAATCGTGTTCCCTGCCAGCTTGCCTTCTTCCATAAGGTATTTTCCGCAAACATATAAAATCAAATCGCCGTCAACAACTTTACCATTTTCGTCTACTGCAATACAGCGGTCTGCATCACCATCAAAAGCAAATCCCACATCCAGGTTCTTTTCTTTTACAAATGCCTGCAGTTGTTCGATATGTGTAGAACCACAGTTGGTATTGATGTTCAATCCATCCGGCTCATTGCTGATTACATATGTTTTCGCTCCAAGTGCATCAAATACACTCTTTGCAATATCAGAAGAACTTCCGTTCGCACAATCAAGACCAACTCTCATATCTTTAAAAGAACGAGTTGCCAATGTAATCAAATGTCCAATATAACGATTTCTTCCTGCTGCATAGTCTACTGTGCGCCCAATCTTATCGCGAGTTGCCAATGGAAGTTCTTCAATCTCTCCGTCTATATATGCCTCAATCTGCTCTTCTACTTCTGCCTCTATTTTATGTCCTTTTCCATTGATAACTTTAAGTCCATTATCATAGTATGGATTGTGGCTTGCAGAAATCATGATTCCACAATCAAAATCTTCTGTTCTTACTACATAAGAAACACTTGGTGTTGTTGTTACATGAAGAAGATATGCATCCGCACCGGAGGCAGTCAAACCTGCTGAGAGCGCATCTTCAAACATATAACTGCTGCGTCTCGTATCCTTTCCGATTACAATTCTTGCTTTATGATCTTTGCCAAAATACCAGCCAAGATAGCGTCCCACTTTATATGCATGTTCTACTGTCAGTACTTTATTTGCTTCCCCACGAAAGCCATCTGTTCCAAAATATTTTCCCATGATTTTATCCCCTTTAAAAAATATAATTTCCAATCAAATCACTCCTATTATATTCGGATTAGCTCTGAAATACAATGTTTTTTTAGAAAAAACAACATTTTTTTGTAATATCTTGTACATATTTTTATAATATTTTTAACATTTTTATCTATATAAAACAAGATTGCAATAAACCCTGAAACCACACTATACAAACTCCTCTTTTTACGTTAAGATAAATAAGGATTGTATTTATGGAGGGTTTCAACATGATAAAATTAGTAGCAAGTGATTTGGACGGAACACTTCTTCAAGGTGGAGCACAGCAATTATCAGCTCGTTCTCTCAATTTGATTCATCAGCTTGTCCAAAAAGGGATTCACTTTGTTGCCGCAAGCGGAAGACAATATGATAATGAAGTTCGTGTATTCTCAGAAATAAAAAATGAGATTTCATACATTGCTGAAAATGGTTCTGTATGTATTCACAATGGGAAAGTTATCAGCCGATCAATCATAGAACCAGATCTTGCACAACGCATTGTTCATGAAATCAAAAAGGATCCTAGATTTGAAATTGTAATTTCAAGAGAAGATTCTTGTTTTATAGAAAATAATAATCCTGACTTTGTAAATCACATCGTCAATGTTATGCACAATACAACCAAAATTGTAGATGATATTCGCACTGTAGATGGTCCAATTTTAAAAATTGCGATCTGTAGCATGAATGATGGACCACATATTATCGACAAATATCTAAAGCATCTTCAAGATTTATTTGGTTCTGAAATCAAAGTCGTGACATCCGGAAATATCTGGATTGACTTTATTGCACCAGGTACAAACAAGGGCACTGCTCTGCAACACTTGATCAAAGAATTAAATATCAAACCAGAAGAATGTATGGCATTTGGAGATCAGTACAACGATGTAGAAATGCTCCAGTTCGTCGGCACCAGTTATGCTATGTCTAACGCAGCTCCTGGCATTTCTTACTATTCTACTTATGTAACAGATTCTGTAGATGATGTGTTAGAAGATTTACTAACAACTATATAAGACCAATATTTTCTATATAACAAAAGCAGTTCGCAAAAACTTATCTCGTTTTTTGTGAACTGCTTACTATTTATATCCATTTTCACATACTTTATTTGCGTTTTTCCACATCCATGATCATGTCCACTCTGCGTTGATGACGACCACCTTCGAATTCTGTATTCAGCCATACTTCTACAATCATCTTGGCAAGTTCTGCTCCTACGACACGTGCTCCAAATGCCAGTATATTACAGTCGTTATGTGCTCTGGACATTCTGGCAGTATAAGGCTCACTGCATACAGCCGCGCGCACCCCCTCAACTTTATTTGCAGCCAGAGAAATACCTAATCCGGTTCCACAGATTAGAATACCTTTCTCCACCTCTCCTTTTGCCACAGCTTTTCCTACCATTTCTCCATATACTGGATAATCACAGCTTTCTGTAGAATTAGTTCCATAATCTACGACTTCGTGTCCATGTTCTTTTAAATATTCTACAATCTCTGCTTTTAACTCCAGAGCTGAATGATCATTTCCAATTCCGATTCTCATGTCTTCCTGTCTCCTCTTCTTTGTCTATACGATTTATATTATTTCCATTTCTTATTTTCATGCATCTCCCTTGTATTGTCAAGTCCTTCCACACAGAAACAGACTTCTTTGCCCTAGCAAAGAAGCCCGTTTATTTCTCTTTTTGAATATTTATTTAATTTCCGCTCTTGCAGATGCATCTTTATAATACTTGAAGTTTGTAAAGATTTCTCCTTTATAAGGATTTGTCTTATTCTTCAATGCTGTTCTGATAATATAAATCAGGGCAACAATATTTATAGTTAATGCAATCACACTAATAATTGTCATCATTGTAGGGTCAGCATTTGCAGAACCACCTGCCACGATTCCATTCAATGTACCATCTTTATACAAAACAGGAAGTGTTGCCCATGGGAACAACTGCGTTCCATCAGATAATGTTTCCTGGAACAATGGGAATACCTGAGCAAACATACACCAGATACCCAGCGTATTTGCCCGGTTCATGATCCAGCCGCCCTTATTCCAGAACAGCGCTGCAATTGTCGGAGCAAGCAAAAGTGCGATTCCACAGAACCATGAATGGGTCGGCAGACAGTTGTATGTATATGCAAAGTTCCAAACATCATATACAAGAATATATACCCAGATCATATCCGGCCAGATCATATCTTTCTTGTCTTTGGAGGAATAAACAGCCCACCATCCTGTCATACAGAAAATATTCAGGATTCCGGCGATTCCGTTGAATACGTTGTGCCATCCGCCGTACAGCCATACATCTTCTGAAGACAGCCACCAGCTATACCAGCCATTGATTGCTGACTCGAAATCGCTGGCAACAGCAATTAGAATGTTAATTGCAACAATCACAAATGGGAAAGCTTTGAACCAATGTTTTTTTCCGATTCCCCATTCATACTTGATCATCATAAATCCGATACATCCGGCTAATGCTGCATATAACTTCGCATAATGGAACCAGCCGTTCATATACTTATACGTCTGATTGTTCAGCGCCCATTCTTTTCCCGCTCCTGCGGATACTGCAATTGCAATAAAATAAATGGTCAAAATAATCGGAATCACAAAAAACATTACGATTCCACCCTGTTTTGTTCTTCTGGCAACTTCGTTTAATAAAATCAATCCAAGCAATACTCCCAGCATTGCGATCCACTGATACAAGGCGTTTCCGCCATACACATGAAATAACATAATCATGCCCTCCTTCTCTCATTTACCTTTTCTCTCTGATGATTCGGACACTACTGCGCCTCTATTTCCTTAATATTGCATTCATCTCCGGTCACCAGATATGTATGTCCGCTGTGACAATAGGGGCATTCCCGCCCATATTGGACAGTGGGATATGTCTGGCTGCAGTCTTCGCAAAATGTCACTGCCGGGAGCATTTCATACCGTAATTCCGCCTCTTCTATGAGTGGAAATTTCTTCCGGTAATACGCCCAGCAGTCCATCAGATACTCCGGAACGATCGTACTTACCTCACCGATTTCCAATGTCACAGAACCAATCTTGGTAAGTTGGTTCTCCTGCGCAATACTGTGCAATGTTTTGTTGATATGTACGATAATTCCCAGTTCATGCATCTTTTTGTTCTCCTCTGCAACCAGTTCTATCCGGTTGTTTTATTACTTTTTATTTCTTCTTATTTAACTTAATCTTGATCGCTCTCTTTGCAGCATAAGGCAGGATTCCTTTTAATTTATCCTCCGCAGTACGCATATGACTTGCCTCCGGCAGATCGCGGCTCAGATGGATCGCATCAAATTCGCAGCGTGTTGTACACAGACCGCAGCCGATACATTTATTCTCATCTACGATAGATGCTCCACAGCCAAGGCAGCGTTTTGCCTCGGTACGGATCTGCTCTTCTGTAAATGTAGAGCGCAGGTCTCGGAAGGTCTGCGTTGCAACTCCGGCTTTCTTTCCCGGAATCTGACGTTTTGCATTGTCAAATTCCTCGATTTCTACATTGCTCTTATCCAGTTCTACGAACTTCCGCAAATCTCTTCCCAATGTCAGAGAGTGGCCTTCATGTACAAAACGGTGAATAGATACACAGCCTTCTTTTCCTGCTGCAATTGCATCAATTGCAAACTTCGGTCCGGTGTAAATGTCTCCACCTACAAAAATATCCGGCTCTGCTGTCTGATAGGTCACCGGGTCCGCCTTTGCAGTTCCGTTTGGATTCAATTCCACTGCGGTGCCTTCCAGCAATCCGTTCCACTGAATGCTCTGTCCGATAGAAAGGAATACATTTTCACAGGCAATTGTCATGCAGTCCTCTTCATCATAAACCGGACGGAATCTATGATTTTCATCAAATACAGACACACATTTCTTCAGAACAATTCCTTTGACCTTGCCGTTTTCCAGAAGGATTTCCTTCGGTCCCCAGTTATTTAAGATCTGAATATTCTCCTCTTCTGCCTCCTGTATCTCATCTTTTGCTGCCGGCATCTCTTCTCTGCTCTCCAACACAACCATAGATACCTGTTCAGAACCTGCACGCAGCGCTGTTCTTGCCACATCAATGGCTACGTTTCCGCCTCCGATGACAACTGTACGACCTCCTACCTTAGCATGTTCCTCATCCAGATTGACATTTCGAAGGAACTCCACTCCGGTCACAACACCTTCTCCATCTTCGCCCGGAACCCCTGCCATACGGCCGCCCTGTGCGCCGATTGCTACATAGAAGGCTTTGTATCCGTCTTCCCTCAACTGCTGAATTGTAATATCTTTTCCGACTTCTACATTGTATTTGAACTCAATTCCCATCTCACGGAGTACATCGATTTCCGCCTCAATGATATCCTTTTCCAATCGATATGACGGGATTCCGTTCATCAGCATACCGCCGGCTCTGGATTCTTTTTCAAAGATTGTCACAGGATACCCTTTTGTACGCAGATAATAAGCTGCTGACATCCCCGCCGGACCAGCTCCGATTACTGCGATTTTCTGCGGGAACATTTCCCCTTCATGGTTCTCACAGATTGGAATATAGCGGTTCTCTGCATTCAGTTCCTGCTCAGCAATAAACTTCTTGATTTCATCAATTGCCACCGCCTGATCGATGGTCGCACGTGTACAAGCCTCTTCACAACGTCTGTTGCAGATTGCACCACAGACTGCCGGGAATGGATTCTCATGCTTGATCAGTTTCAGCGCATCCATATATCTGCCTTCTCCTGCCATCTTCACATATCCCTGCACCGGAAGATGTGCCGGACATGCAGTCTTACATGGAGCAGTTCCTGTATCATAGCAATTGATTTTTGCATTATCACGATAATTTCTGTCCCATTTATCCGGTCCCCACTTTTCTGCATCCGGAAGAAGTGCTTTCGGATATTGGATTTCTCCACCGTTCTTCGTGCATAATTTCTGTCCCAGCTTAGCAGCTCCTACCGGACAGACTTCCACACACTGACCGCAGGCAACACATTTCTCCTTCTCCACATGCGCACGATATGCCGAACGTGACATATTCGGTGTATTAAACAACTGAGAGGTTCTCAGACCATTACAAACTCCCGGTGCACAGTTACAAATAGCAAAAATCTTATCCTCGCCATCAATATTCGTAATCTGATGGACAAATCCATTGCGCTCAGCGCGTTCCAGAATCTCCATCACTTCCTCATAGTCCACATAGCGTCCCTTATTGGTTTCCACCAGATAATCTGCCATATCACCCACGCCGATACACAGATCGCCTTCGATTTCTCCACAACCCTCGCCGCGTACTCTCTGCTGACGGCGGCAGGAACATGCGCCTACCGCATACTTATCCTGATATTTCTTCAGCCAATGGGAAATATGCTCTACACTTGCAGACTGCTGCTGTGCCGGAATCGCTTTTTCCACCGGAATGACATGCATTCCAATACCGGAACCTCCCAACGGCACCATCGGTGTTACCTTCTCTAACGGCAGGCGAGACATATTTTCAAAGAAATCCGCAATGATCGGATGTTCCTCCACCTGTTTTTCATTCATCATCATAAATTCTGCACATCCCGGTACAAACATCGGAAGTACATATTGTTTGTGATGATCTGCATTCTCCCAGTTGTACTCAATCATGCCGATTACTGACATCTCCTGCAGAAGTTCTTCTACACGTTTGATATCCTTCCCACTCTTCTTCGCAATTTCTTCCAATGTCATTGGCTTTCGTACTTTCATAGAAAGGCAGACTTCTGCCATCTCATCTGTCAGTACTTCTGCTAATCCCCAGTACTCTGGATCATCCACAGTCACCTTTACTCCAATACGATCAGTGATCATCTGTCCCAACTTTAGGATCAGCTTTCTTTCCTCTGCCATCTTTCCACTTCCTTTCCTATCCCTTTTTCTCCTTACAATCCCTTTTTCGTTCTATTTTTTATACTATGCTGGTTTAACCAAAATATATTACGGAACTGTCTTAGCTTTAGTGTAGTCCTTTTTTTCAAATACGTCAATTTATTTCCGCCTATTTTTTCACAGTTTTTTACTTTTTCCCCCTCTTTTTCTTTTCCCTTTATTTTCTTTGGTTCAACCAGAACCACATCGATGTAAACCTACTGCAATCTGATATTTTCTGAAAATTCTGAAAAAACAAAATAACAAAACTCGACATCTATGCTATAATTTCGAATCATAATATTTCACAAAAGGAAAGGGATATTTTATAAACAGTGCAAATGTGAAATCGTAAATAATTATCCGGTTCTGATCGACCTTGCTTTGTACTCCTTTACTGCAGATGAGAATACCAAAGAACTGTTCCAGAAAGCATGCGAACTATATGGCATTGATTTTCAATTTACAGAATAACGAAATTTAAATGAAAGAGGAATCTCCAAAAATACACTTGATTTTTGAAGATTCCTCTTTTTCATTTCTTTCTCTTTTCTTTCTACTTTTTACACCATCTCTGCAAAGGAAACTGTCCGAATCCCATACTGCTGTGCTGTTTCCTCTACGTTTTCCTCGAATCCGCTTTTTGAAAACACATAGTAATATTTCTCCGGGTATGTCAGTAATTCACCTCTCTCTACCAACGTTTTCAATACTTTGACATCCACTTTCTCATTTCGCCACTTGCACTCGCCAAGCAGAATCTGCTTATCACTCAGCGCAACAATATCCACTTCTTCCTCGCGTTTTTCTTTTGGATTGGTCCCCCACCATCTTCCCAGTTTTCCAAATAAAAACGGAAGGGTACGATAAATTTCCGGACGATACAAATACTGTCTGCAAATCTCTTCAAAAATACTCCCCATAAAAGAATTTAACTGCGGTTTTACCATGGTTTCATACACCGTTTCTCCCAACCCCATGGAAATAGTCGTAATATTCGGACGAACAAACCGATACCAGAACAAGAACATACTATCCTGTAATCGATATAATGTTTTACGGCTGTTCTCCTTTTCTGTAATCGGCCGTTCCTTCTCTACAATTCCAATTTGAATCAAAGATGTCATCAAATTGCTGCACGCACCACTCTCCAACCCAGTCTTGGTTGCGATTTCATTTAGTTTACTCGCACCGGATGCAATTGCCGATATAATAGAATGGTAAGATGCCGGTTCTCGCATTTCCTGTTTTAATAAGTTTGTCGGTTCCTCAAACAAGGCCCCTGTATCCTGAAAAAATAACTCTTTCAAATTGTCATCCACTGACTTTGGACTTTTTATTTTCACGAGATATTCCGGCACTCCCCCTGTCACTCCATACAGAACCGCCTGTTCTTCCGATGAAAATCCATCCAACATTTCTCTGGTTTCAAAAAAGGTAAATGGTTTGATTTTAAACTGAGCTGTTCTCCTTCCATACAGCGGGCTTTTATATCCCAACACCTGATTTTCCATAAAGCTCATAGAAGACCCACATAAAATCAAGAACAAATTGCTGTTTTTCCAACAAGTATCGATATGTTTCTGCAATATAGAAGAAATCGCCGGATATGATGCTGCCAGATAGGGATATTCATCAATTGCAAGAATGACTCTTTGTTCTTTACACAGCCTGTCAATATTCTTAAACAAATTTTCAAAATCCGGATATACCACATCCTCGATCGATGTATTCTCTGCGATTCCCCGCAGCACCGCTTGAGACAACCCCATCAAATTCTCCTTCATCGTTCCCTCGATGGAAATATAGGAAATTGCTTTTTTATCTTTCAAAAATTCAGCGATCAGAGTTGTCTTGCCGACCCGTCTTCTTCCGTAAATCACTGCAAACTGAAAGATATCCTCCTGATACATACTCTCTAGCTTTTCTAATTCTTTCTGACGTCCTGCGAACATAAATGATTCCCCTTTTCCTTTCAAATATAGTGTGACCATTCCCACATCATATTATCTATTTTCTCTGTTTCTCCCACAACTCTCCCAAAAATTACTCACTTACAAATTACTTAGTTTAAACTTAGTAATTCTACGATTAGTAAATTTAAACTAAGTTTATCATATTTCCCCCAAAAAGAAAAGAGAAAACTAGGAAACAACATTTTCCGTAATTTTCTCTTTTTTTGCTTTCTTTTCTTTATTTCAACACATCCAGCACAGAAGTTCCAATCGTTCCCTCCGGCATCTTCACGCCGAAATTCTCTGCCACTGTTGCTCCTACCACTGCAAATGTATCTGCCTCCGGCAGTTCCTGTCCGCCTGTCATAGATGGAGAATATGCCAAAAACGGAACCTTCTCCCTTGTATGGTCTGTTCCCGTATAAGTCGGGTCATTTCCATGGTCTGCCGTAAGAATCAACAGGTCATCCTCACGCAGGTTTTCAAGCAACACGCCCAGATTCACATCAAACTTCTCAATCTCCTGAGCATACCCTTTCGGATCTCTCCGATGTCCCCACAGCGCATCAAAATCTACTAGATTCACAAAACACAAACCTCGAAATTCTTTCTGCGCGATTTCTATAGTCTGTTCCATTCCATGTACAGAACTTTTTGATTTATAAGCCTCTGTAATTCCTTGTCCGTCAAAGATATCTTTGATTTTTCCAACAGAAATCACATCTAGCCCGGCATCTTTCAAGGCATCCAGTGCTGTCTTGCCAAAAGGTTGTAAGGCGTAATCATGCCGATTGCTCGTTCTCTTAAATTCCCCGCGTTTTTTCCCCACATACGGACGGGCGATCACGCGTCCCACCTTCCATTCATCCTTCATCGTCAGCTCCCGCGCAATCTCACAGCAGCGATACAGTTCTTCCAAACCGAAGGTTTCTTCATTTCCACAAATCTGTAGAACAGAATCTGCCGATGTATAGACGATCATGTGTCCAGTGGAAACTTCTTCCTCTCCCAGTTCTTCCAGAATCTCTGTTCCACTGGCACTTTTATTTCCAATGATTTTCCTTCCGGTCCTGCGCTCCAATTCTTCAATCAGTTCTGCCGGAAATCCGGTTTCCGTAAATGTTTTGAATGGCTTGGTTACTTCCAGCCCCATCATTTCCCAATGACCGGTCATCGTATCCTTGCCATTGCTCTTCTCCCGCATCTTCCCATAATAGCCGAGAGGGCGTTGCACCGCCTCTACTTGTTTTAACGGTATCAGATTTGCCATGCCTAATTTCTGCAGATTCGGCATGTGCAGCCGCTCCACAACTTCTGAGATATGCCCCAGTGTGTTGACTCCCACATCCCCGAACCGTTCCGAATCCGGCATTGCTCCGACTCCAAGAGAATCCATGACGATCACAAAAATACGTTGAAATTTATTCATAGCCTGTTCGTTCCTTTCCCATAATCCTTCTCTTTTTATTCTATGCATTTTTATTTTCTGTTTTGCTTTATTTCCTAGAGTTTAATCTCTTTTTCTATGGTTGTCAACACTTGCAAATTCTTGTAAGCTCCATTAAAATGAGGTACAGAACAACTGCTGAAAGGAGCGGCTTATGGAATTTAAAAAAATCAGTTCTCCAACCTTAAAAGAACTGTTTGTTACAGAAATTGAATCCATGATTCTTTCCGGTGAGCTGGCCATCGGAGAAAAACTTCCGCCGGAGCGCGAATTGGCACAACAGATGCAGATTTCCCGTTCTGTCGTCAACGACGGCATTGTAGATCTGGCTCATCGGGGATTTTTGAATATCATTCCGCGGCAGGGCACTTACGTTGCCGATTATAAGAAACATGGAACGGTTGACATCTTAATCGCAATTATGAAGAACGGCAGCATTACCGAAGATTATATTCATTCTGTTCTGGATATCCGACAGATTTTCATGGATTATGCATTAGAACACGTGGTTCCGGATATTACCGATGAAAATATTCTCGCCCTGCGCCAGATACTGCATTCTTTTCACGAAACCACTATCCCTCATGACTGGGCAGAACTGATGTATGACTTCGACCATCTGCTCACTGTCCTTTCCGGCAATATCCTGCTGCCGATTTTGTTTTCTTCTTTTAAAATTCCAAATGTCATGCTTTTGGAACGTTACTTCAAACTGCATGGTTTGGAACCAATGGACAAACGAAACCGGCTGTTGATTGATGCCATTGAACAGCGGGATGTTGAAAAAGCAAAATCTGCCATTCAAGATTCCATTCGTGAGACAATTAACGGAAGTACAAAGATTTACTATTCGACCTGACAAAAAAGGATTTTATATGAACCGTACATTAACTTATCAGATTACAGAACAAGATGCAGGACTTCGTATTGAACAGTTCCTGCGTCATCATGGGTATTCTCGTCAAAATCTGACCGATTTAAAAAAGATGCATGAAAGCGTTCTCCTAAATGGAGTCTGGGCATATCTTCCCCAGACGCTTTCTGCCGGAGATACGCTGATCATTCAGATTCAAGAAACGGATGTTTCCCAGAAGATTCCTCCCACAGAACTTCCACTTAACATTCTCTATGAAGATGAAGATATACTGGTCGTCAACAAACCTGCCGGGATGCCCATACATCCTTCTATGAATAACTATTATTATTCACTTGCCAATGCCTGTGCATACTATTACCAACAACAGAACAAGCCTTTTATTTTCCGCTGCACCAACCGGCTGGATCGTGATACCTCCGGAGTCACAGTGATTGCCAAACACATGGTCAGTTCCAATATTTTATCTTCCTATGCTTATAAGCATCAGATTGACCGGGAATATCTGGCAATCGTCCGGGGTTCTGTAACACCGCCCTGTGGCACCATTGACGCCCCGCTTTCCCGCAAATCCGGCTCTGTAATTGAGCGTATGGTGGATTTTGAACATGGGGAACGTGCCGTTACACATTACAAGGTTATCGAAGAAAAAAATGGATACAGCCTCGTTTCTCTTCATTTAGAAACAGGACGTACCCATCAGATCCGGATTCATATGAAATATCTTGGATTTCCGCTGATCGGAGATTATCTTTACAATCCGGATATGGAAGTCATCAGCCGGCAGGCTCTGCACTCCCATTGTCTTCAGTTTCTCCATCCCATCACAAAAGAGCCGATGAAATTCACAGCGCCGCTGCCGGAAGATATGGCGAAACTCTTTCTCTAATAAAAAATGTACCGGCAACAGGATTTCTTTCATCCTGCTGCCGGCTCTTTATTATCTACGCTTAAATATTCAACAAATCACTGTATTCTTTCAGTGCACCGTCAGTCTCATGCGCAAGAACACGTTTTGCAAGCACTTTACCAAGCTGTACCCCTTCCTGGTCGAAACTGTTTACATTCCATACAAAGCCCTGGAACATAATCTTATTTTCAAAATGTGCCAGAAGTGCACCAAGCGCTTTCGGATCTAACTGCTCTCCGATGATGATACTGGACGGGCGTCCGCCGTCAAACTTCTTGTTCAAATTCTCATCATCCTTACCGCAAGCAAATGCAACAATCTGAGCCACTACATTTGCACAGAGTTTCTGCTGGCTTGTGCTGTCTTCAATGACAACATCTGTGCCAATCTGGCTATTCTTAAATCCAACAAACTGAATAGGCACAATATCTGTTCCCTGATGTAATAACTGATAGAAGGAATGTTGCCCATTAGTTCCCGGCTCACCAAAAAGAACCGGACCTGTCACATAATTGACTGGCTCCCCGAAACGGTTGACAGATTTACCGTTGGACTCCATGTCCGCCTGCTGCAAATGTGCCGGGAATCTGCTCAATGCCTGTGAATACGGCAATACGGCTGTTGCCGGATAACCGAGTACATTTCTCTCATACACGCCGATCAGCGCATCTAACATCTCCGGATTCTGGAGCAGATCTTCGTTCATGGACAATTTGTCTTCTTCTGCTGCTCCCTCCAAAAACTGTGCAAATACTTCCGGTCCAAATGCTAAGGAAAGTACAGCTCCGCCTACTGCCGATGTGGAGGAGAAACGACCTCCGATATAGTCATCCATAAAGAATGCTGCCAGATAGTCATCGCTCTTTGCCAATGGGGATGTCTCACTTGTAACCGCAATCATGTGCTTAGATGCATCCAGACCTGCGTTTTTCAATGCATCTTTTACAAATGACTCATTCGTCAATGTCTCCAATGTTGTACCGGACTTCGATACCAGTACAAAAATAGAATGTGCAACATCAATGGAATTTAATACTGCTGCCGCATCATCTGGGTCTACGTTACTGATGAATTTTGCCTCCATCTTAAACGTGTCATTTTTCTTTGCCCAGTTCTCCAATGCAAGATACATTGCGCGAGGTCCCAGATCACTTCCGCCGATACCAATCTGAACAACTGTTGTAAATTTCTCTCCAGCTGCATTCGTAATCTCACCATTATGTACTTTGTTCGCAAATTCCGCAATCTTGTTCTGCTGCTCTACATAAAACGCACGTTTGTCCACACCATCTGCGATAACAGGCTCTCCAAGTTGTCCGCGTGTAAGCTGATGAAGAACAAGACGTTTCTCTCCTGTATTGATCATCTCCCCATTGTACAGCGCTTTATATTTCTCGGTTAACTGTGCCTCCTCTGCCAGTTTTTCCAACGCTGCAAGAACATTCTCATCTACCTGCTTAGCTGCGTAATTGTAAGCAAGTCCTGCCGCCATCGGAACGGTATAGGCTTTCACACGTTCTGCGCCATTTTCCCCTCTCATCACTTCTGCAAGATTCACACGTTCTACATTTGCAATTCCTTCATATGCATCAAGACTATCAAAATTTTTCCATTCAATCATTGCTGACCCTCTCCTTATTATAAAATTTAATGTATCATTAAGCTGATTATACCTTGTATCCTCCAAAAATTCAATAAAAGAACGCACCTTTCACACGTTCCGTTTCCCCTCCTGCCGGCTTTGTAATCTTCACCATATCAAAATAAGAAACCAGCGCTTTGACAGAACGTCTCGTTGTTCCTAACAGATTTTTCAGAACCGTATACGTCAGCACTTCGTGTTCTTGAAAATATCTTTCTGTCTGCTCAATTGCCTCTCGAATCAGTTCTGATGTTGTATAGTAATCTTCAGAAATATGTACCAGTTCTCCCTCGTTCACCAAAGTACCGATCAATTCCCGATACTGTTCTTCCGACAATTTCTTCGGACATAGTTCTCCAATTTTAAGAAATTGAAAACGTGCCTTATTTAACTGCTGCAAAAGATATTCCCGAATCTCCCAAAAACGTTCATCTTTCTGTACTGGGAAAATCGGACTGGAAAAGAAATGAAAGACTACTTCAAAACGCTCTTTATCCCATTTCGGAAAAACCGCTTTCTTCAAAACAGCTTTCGGGATCTCACTCTGATAGGGATGTGCCTTTCGATATTCTTCCAGCCATTCCATACTCAGTCGTTCCCAGCAACTCAACTGTGATTCCGAAGTCACATATTTTGTTCTTTTCCCTTCTAAAATATGCATTCCGTTTATTTCTCCGTTAGATATCATCTCCACAGTCATTTCCACATCTAGACCTACGCAAGCTGTCAGTTCTTCCATACACAACAGTCTGTCTCCGGCAGCTTTTATTGCGCCCAAAAGCAATTGCTCATTCTTTCCTTCTTCCATCTGTGCCAATCGTACCGGCACTCCAGCATCGGAACGTTTCTGTTTCTGCGCGCACTCATCCAATACAATTCCCCCGCCGATTGTTTCCAGCGGAGAATAAAAACGCAAAATAAAACGGTCTCGTTTTTTCACTGCCAACGGTTCTTCTAAAAGCAACTGCGCATAGCCCTCTTCACCAGCCTTCAATTCCTCACATCCAAACAATACAACTCTGCACACGCCCTGACAGGTTCCGATATGCAAATGCAGCCTCATCCTGTTTTTTATCTTTCGTTTCGAATCTTTCGCCATCCGAATCTTCACATCCAGACGTTCTGATAACTTTAAGGTTCCCTCTGCTGCCGCCACATATCCTCTCTGTACTTCTTCTTTTTTTATTCCCGCCACGAGCAGTGCCGCACGCTGCCCGGCGCATGCACAAGCAATTTCATCTCCATGAGATTGAATGCCGCGAATGCGGACACATTTTCCTGTTGGATAAATTTCCACCCTTTCTTCTGGGCAAATCTTTCCTTCCAAAACAGTTCCTGCAATTACAGTTCCCCGTCCTTCCAGTGAAAATACCCGGTCAATCGGCATCCGGAACGCTGCCATCCGATTCCGCTCCTTCTCACAAGAACCGCTTTCTTCTGCAAGCAGCTGTTTCAGCCTTTCTATTCCCTCTCCGGTTTTCGAAGATACCCAGACTATCGGCCATAGAGCGCACACTGTTCCCTGCAAACCTTCCGCGATTTCATCTTCCATCAGCTCTGCCCATTCCTGCTCCACACAATCCAGCTTTGTCAACACCACAATCCCTTGTTTCACCTGTAACTGTGAAAGGATTTCCATATGCTCCAAGGTCTGGGGCTTAATGCCTTCATCCAATGCAATCACAAGCAGTACAAGATCCATACCGCACACACCTGCCAACATATTGGAAAGAAATTTCTCATGTCCCGGCACATCCACAATTCCTGCACGTATCCCATTCGGTAGATCACAATAAGTAAATCCCAAATCAATGGAAATTCCTCTTACTTTCTCTTCTTTTAATGTATCTGTTTCTCTCCCGGTCAATGCTCGAATCAATTCCGTTTTTCCATGGTCAATATGTCCAGCTGTTCCGATTATACAATTCTTCATATTTCCTCCCACGTCAACAAATGCCGGGTCACCGGTAACTATCAGCTACTTTCTTTCTTCGCAATTCTATTCTTTTGTATCAATTGCAAACTCTATTAAAATGCATTTTACAATATTTACCTCTCAATGTCCAGAGTACGCTCTGTTTTTTACAAATACATTTGTAGGAGGGAAATATAAACATAATATAATTAAATACAAAAAATGATAGAAAAAGAAAAATGACTTAAATCAAAGATTTAAGTCATTTTTATGCCTGCCGCAGACCGGACTTGAACCGGTACGGGATTGCTCCCGAAGGATTTTAAGTC